>OIXH01000178.1_pt1 | contig 81620 bp, 94 predicted proteins | sample 1587741 | NCBI WGS metagenome assembly OIXH01 (sample SAMEA3888916, study PRJEB22519) | human gut metagenome | biome: human gut; feature: human-associated habitat; material: faeces | place: Denmark | collected 2011 | reverse complement strand
ACCTGACCGGAGATCACATCGATCCTGCCGGACTGGCCGACCACATCCTCCTCCAGAGCGGAGATGGTATCGTTCTGCTTGGTGGAGAGGCCGGTCAGCGTCACACCGGATGCACCGATGGTGATCGTGTTGCCTGCCGGATTGAGGTAATCTCGGGTACGGCCTACGCAGCGGTATCTGCCGTCAATGCCGTGGGGTGGGGATTTGCAGACCACATACATTCCGGCGTGTATGTCCCCGATGTCCGCTCCGGTATCCGACTCATCCACGATGGTCAGCTCCATACTGGTGACGCCCTGGGCCAGATCGTGCAGCCGAACCTGTGCCTTGGTGAGCAGGTTGCCCGGGACAGTCACATCATCCCATATCTCGGTTCTCCAAATCATTCCGATCTCTGCCGCGGCTTCTTCATCAACAATATAATTTTTCCCGCCGTTCACGGATGTGATCTGGACCCGCTCATCTGTTTCGTATTCCTGGCCTTCTGCATCGGTATCCTTTATCTTTGCCCCAAGCGGGAGCAGAACAGAAACCCGGTCGGTGTGATCCCGGCTTATTTTCACATCCAGCAGATTCTTGCCGTACTCCACAGTCTGCGGTGAGAGGGAATCAAAGTCTGCAATATAATCCAGATACTTCACTCCCCCTGCATAGCGCACCCGCAGGAAGCCGCCGTGGGTCCTGATCAGCTTGTCCCGGATAGCGTCCAGTGTGACCGTGAAATCTATGCTGCTGTAGGAAACATAGTCGTTGTTATCCGTCACGGTCACGTTGCCGACTACAAACCGTTTTTTCTCCTCGACCGTGTTGTTATGGACGGAGATGAACAGTTCGAGCAGCCCGCGCAGGGTGCCTTTGTAATCATAGGGCGGCTGAACGCTGTCTTTCAGGTAGGCCAGACAGCTTTCGCATGTCCAGGTATGGGTGTTGTAGAAATCCGTACCGTTGTCCAGCGCCCGGCCTTCAAACACAACGGCATCGCCCTTTTTGCAGACGATGGTGGATGCAAGCGGTCGGATAGCGGGCAGGTACGGATGATTGAAAGGCGCGGAAAGCGTCATGCTGTCGATGTTCTCCGCATCCTCTTCGATTCGGGCGGCCGTGATCGCCAGCTTCGACATCTGCGGATGATAGAACAGAGCGCCATCCACGTATACGCGAAAAAGGCTCATGGGCAGCCCTCCTTCGTAAAATGAAAAGAGACCGGATTTACTCCGATCTCTTAGGTTGTATTCAATTCGTTAAACTGGAATTTGTTTGTACAATGTTCAAGATATAACTGTTATTATGTCTTGATTAGAGTACAAACTCATATAAGAGGAACTTCCTCGGTACTCCAATATCAACATATGTGATTTCAACCTTATCCACATACTTAAATCCAAACGACATATACATTTTCTGTGGAATATCATTTCCCTCTATGCAATCAAGACGAATTGATTTAAGGTTTCTTTCCCTTGCTGTGTCTATTGCGTGTTGAACTAACTGTTTCGAGTATCCACGACCTCCATATTCCGGAAGGACACGCAAGGCATGAAGAACTACTGTCTCGTTATCATTTGCATCAATAAGCCATTTAACTGCGTGATACGCCTCATCACGATCATGATTCATAATATACGCCGCAACAATTCGACCATCTTCAATACCGATAAACTGATTTCTCTCTTTGATTGCATCTTTGATCATTTCATCTGGAGGGAAACCACCTTTATCTCCCTCCGGCAGAAAATCTTTTCCGCTCAAAACTTTACACATACCGTCATAAAACTGTCGCAATTCTATAAAATTTTTCTCTTCTGCATATCTGATAATCATAGAAATCTATCCCTCCAACTTCCGATTTGTCGAGATGGAGTATACCACAAATCTCGGGCTTTCGGAAGGTGCTTTATAGCCGACCCTCCCTATAAGTGAAGGTCGTTATGCCTTCACTCGTTACAGAGACCGTGTTCTCTCCATGCCGCAGCTCCAGCTCCGGGATCTCCCAAGTACCCATACTTACGGTCTTATGGAAGGATTCTCCGTCCACCGCCCAGCGGAGGGTAGTTTCTGTCGTGGTTGTGATGACTGGCACAACGGGCATGAAGTCATTGTGAAGCGTTGCAGTTCCGCTGCCGGTGATACTCTCGACCGTCTCCGAAACATAGTAGAGGAACGCATCCCCGTCCATGCAGGACAGCACAAGCAGCCCTTTGCCCGTAAGAGGGTCATAGGTCGGATCGGCCTCAAGCGTCCCAAGCGCATACAGAGTTGGGTCTTCCGTCAGCGTCACCCGGCAAAGCTGCCCAGCAAACTGATTCACAACCACGCTTACGAGGCGATCATAATCAGCCCGGTCACCCAGCATGGAGAAGGTCATATCAAAAGAGCGCGGCTGATAGGCTACCCGCCCCAGCGCCTCGGTAAATCGAACAGGAGAATTTCTTCCCGGTACCGTGATTGTGTTGCTCTGCGACTGCGGTGTCGGGAAGTTTACTGTCTCACGCAGCCAGCCGAGGCTGAGCATGGAGACTCCGTTTATGGTTACATCAGGCTTCATAGGCTCAACCTCGCATTCAGTTTCTGTGTATGACCGAGGCCGCTGTCGATGGCGGGCAGCAGCCTTCCGACCAGAGTGCCGTCATCCAGATAGATACCCTTGCCGCTGTTGGCGGCAATGACGGCCAGGTATTTTTCCACATTGTGCATGTTCAGCTTTTCGGTCAGCATGGCCTCAAGCTGCTTATAGAAACCGCTCAAAGGCAGGATAGCCTCCGATCCCGCTTCTCCGCCAGCCATCAGGGCGCTGCCGTTCATGCCGAAAACAGTCGGTTTCGTCATGATGCCGCCTTCCTTGTACCAGTCGATAGACAGGTGCGGAACGCTCGGCGGCGAGATGGACAAGGTGCCGGATACGCGGAAGTGCGGCAGCTTGATGTGCGGCAGCTGCAGTTTCAGGCCGGAGAAGAAACCGCTGACCGCATCGAGTGCGGAACGGATCTTGTCCCGGGCTGTTTCGATGGGCGTGACAATTGCGGTCTTGATTCCGTTCCAGACAGACGTGGCAGTGTTCTTGATCCCGTTGAACAGGCTGGTGGCCGTGCTCTTCACAGATTCAAACGCAGATGAGACCTTGCTTTTGATCCCGTCCACGACTGTACTGATCGCTGTTTTGATCCCGTTCCAGATCGTGCTGGCGGTTGTTTTGATAGCCGTGAACACCGTAGTGACCACGGTTTTTACGGCATTGATCTGTGCGGTGACGGTGGAAACGATACTGTTCCAGATGCCGGTGAAGAAGGCGACGATCCTGTTCCAGATGGTCTCAAAGAAGGATCTGATGCCCGTCCACACGGATTCCCATGTGGTGCCGAACCAGCCGAGAATGACCTCTGCCAGAGACTTCAGCAGATTCAGCGCCGTGTCGAACAGGCCGGTGATGGCTTCCCATACGCCGGAGAAAATCTCCTTCACGCCGTCCCACAGCTGACTCCAGTTCCCCGTGAACAGGCCGATAAACACATCAAGTAGCCCCGTGATCACATCGAGCACGGTGCCGAGCACTGTTGAAACAACAGAAAACGCTGCTTCAAAAACCGGAGCGAAGAACTGACAGAGTCCATCCCACAGGCTTTTCAGCACATCCACGATGGAGCCGAATTCAAAACCGAGAGCGTTCAGCCTGTCAACGATGCCCTGGCAGAAAGCCTGGATTTTGCTGACGATCCCATTCCAGATGGCAGTGATGGCGTTTCGGAACTCTTCATTGGTATCCCACAGGTGCTTGAACGCCGCGACCAGAACGGCAATGACAGCAATCACGGCCAGTACGGGCGCGGAGATGCCGCCGAGAGCCGCGCCGAGTTTGCCGAAGATACCGGTGCCTGCTTTGACAGCGACGCCCAGTTTCTTCACACCGGTCGCCAGCTTCACAAAGCCCTGCATAGCAACGCCGACCTTGGAGATGACTGTGCCGAGGATCACCAGCAGCGGTCCCAGGGCAGCAATGATCAGGCCGATGGTCAGCACCGCTTTGCGCTGGCTTTCGCTCATGCCGTTCAGTTTGTCCACAAAAGCCTGAACCCTGCTGACGATGGCGCGGATCGCGGGCATCAGCATCTCTCCGAAAGAGATGGCCAGTTCCTGGATCTGCGACTTCAGGATCGTCAGTTGACCGGCAAGGTTGTCCTGCATGACGGACGCCATCTGATCTGCTACACCGTTGTATTCCTCGATCCAGTCGATACCTTCCTCAAGTGCCTGGGACATGGGAATAATCGCGCCGTCCACGGTCTTGACGAAAGTATCCGAGCAATGATCGATGGAACTGGCCAACTTTTCAATATCCGCATCCCCGGCGTTCATCAGCGCCAGGAAGCCAGACATGGCGTTCTTGCCGACAAGCGCCTCGGCTGCTGCGGCCTGCTCTGATTCGGAAAGCTGAGAAAAGGCCCCACGGCAATCAGCCAGAATATCTGACAGATTACGCATGGAGCCGTCCGCATTGGTAGTTGCGATGGTAACCTCGCCCAGCGCAGAGCCGGTGATCTTTACCTCACCGGCAAGGTTGTTCATAATGGTGCGCAGCGCAGTACCGGCCTGGGAGCCCTTGATTCCGGCGTTAGCCATCAAACCGATGGCCTGTGCAGTGTCCTCTGCGGAGAAGCCCAGAGCACCGGCAATAGGAGCGCAGTACTTGAAAGTCTCACCCATCATGGAGACATTGGTGTTCGCGTTGGAAGATGCGGCGGCGAGAATGTCTGCGAAGTGGGCGGAGTCATCGGCGCTCATGCCGAAAGCGGTCAGAGCGTCCGTCAAGATATCTGAGGTGGTAGCGAGATCCTCACCAGAGGCAGCGGCAAGGTTCATGATGCCCTCAATGCCGCCGAGCATATCCTCCGTTTTCCAACCGGCCATCGCCATGTATTCCATAGCGGCAGCGGCCTCGGAAGCAGAGTACTTGGTCTTCGCGCCCATCTCACGGGCCTTGTCCCGCAGAGCGTCCAGGTCATCACCGGTCGCACCTGAGATGGCGGCGACCTTGCTCATGCCCTCATCGAAATCCGCTGCGGTCTTTACGGCTGCTGCGCCGAGACCTGCGACCGCCATAGAGGCAGGCATGATCGCCTGACCCGCATGGCTGACAGACTCCCCAAAAGCCTCCATCTTTTTGCCGGCCTGGTCGATCTTGGAGAGTGCCACACTGGTGGACGCTGCTTCCTCCTGCAGTCGGCGGAGTTCCTGCTCCGTCTCGATGATCTCACGCTGTAGGGCGTCATATTTGTCCTGACCAAGATCGCCGTTTTCAAGCTGCTTTTTTGCCTGCTCCTGGGCCTGCTTCAGTGTTTCCAACTTTTCAGAGGTAGCGCCGATGGCATCTTTCAATGCCCGCTGCTTCTGGGAGAGCAGCTCCGTATTGGAGGGGTCGAGCTTGAGGAGGCGGTTCACATCCTTCAGCTGACTCTGGGTGTTTTTGATCGTGCTGTTGACATTCTTCAGTGCTTTTTCAAGACCTGTGGTGTCACCGCCGATCTCAACAGTGATGCCCTTAATGCGTCCGGCCATGCAGTCCGCCTCCTTCCCATGAAATTGAAAATACCCGAATCACTCCGGGCATAAAAAAGGTATCAGTCATTTACCGACTGATACCTGATTCTTGTATGATAGTTGTTAAACGCCGAAGAACGCAACAGAAGCGACCGTTCCGTCTTGGTGCAGCGCAGCAAAATGGATTCCGGCCTCATCGACCCTGCTGCAGATGGTAACAGTTTCTCCCTCCTTGCACTGAGAGAGAAAGCGGATTTCCATCTGGTGGGGTTCTTTTTCTGACCAGAAGTCACCGCAGTACGCATCTTGAAACATCTCAATATAGCGCAAATTGTTCATGTGCCTGCTTTTATCAAGATCTGACACACGTACAGTTTTCTGATAGATCTCCTCCATCCCATCTGCGCTCTTACCCAAACCGATGAAAGAGGGAATTTTGTTCTCGACTTCTTCTGCAACGCCGTCAGGGAATTCGATAGAGCTAAGTCTGCGCGGCATCTGGCGATTCAAGTCGAACACGCAAGTCTCAATCTTTCCGCAGGCAACGATCTCACCACGCTGCTCAATCGTGGAATCCAAAGTAAGAAGCAAAGGACGGCGATATGGCTGAATCCACTGCTTCAGCAGCAGTGGATCATCATAATCGATTTTCCTGTTAATCATTACATGATACTGCGTGTAGATCCATGCCGCCCCATACTTCTCCGGAATGACATCGTTGCCTTTCTCGATAGCATGCATGAAATAGGTGTGGGCATCCTGAAAGTATCTCATACAGCCCCTGAGGCCAATCAGGCCATCATGGTCTGCGTCGCGGAATTGAGGATTAACTTGTAGTTGAAAAAGCATAGCTGGCTCCGTTTCAAATTCTGATAAAACTGGTTGTAGCTTACCACAAAAATGAAAGTATTGCCATAGCCAGTTCAATCAGAAATTATCGAAGTCTTTCTGCCCCGCGACCCTCACGGTATCTTTCTCACGGTATTTGTATTCGTCGTTTCCTTTCTCCGTCCAGATATCCAGAACCATGCCGATGGTCAGGAGATCGAGGTCACTCATGGACAGCCCGATCTCCAGGCATCGGAGCAGGAACAGCGGCGTCGTTATCTCCCGTGCGCTGGGATTCCGTTTTTTTTAGATTCGATGTCGGTGACCAGATTGGCACCCCACAGATCCAGGATTTCCGGAAGTACCTGATAAATGGAGAACATCTCAAATTCATCCAGCCACTCCTCAATGGTGCCGGGGATGGTGGGATCTGCATGCCAGGCCATGATGTAGGCCACGTTCTCGAAGATCTCCAGATCCTCGATCTGCATCTCTTCACCGTCATCAGTCTTGCCCTTATAGGACTTTTCCAGTTTGGTGAGATCCTTGAAAATGTCCCGTTTGAACTTGAGGCGGTAAAGCCGAGGAATAGCAGCGGAGGAACGGAACCGCACCTCCTTGCCGCTGACCAGAACTGTTTTCTCCTGCATGGCTTACTCCTCCGTCCCTTCGGATTTGTTCTCAATCGTGGGAACGTAGACAGCCCCATACCAGCCGTCATAGGTAGCCTTGGCAGTGGTGTCACCGGTGCGGCTCTTGACCAGACCGTCCTCACGGGGATCAGCCGTCAGATTCAGAGTCTCCGTCCGCGGTTCAATCGTCTCCTCCTTGGTCTGAGATTCGATACTCGGCCGGGAGGCTGCACAGTTGTACAGGACATGGCGGATGCCGTGCTCGTCGCCGTCGAACTCAAACAGCAGCGCAAACTTCACGCTCTCCGTATTGTCCGCTTTCTCGACCAGCACGCCATTGCTGTCCAGAAGCTCCTTGAGGATCTCTGTGCGGAACCACTCGGGGATCAGTGCGATCTCCAGGTCACCGCTGTAGCCGTTGTTGGCATAGGTACGGAAATACACAATGCCGTCCGCATAGAAGGGAGAGCTTTCACCCTCCGCATCAAGCGAAAGGCTGACGGCACCGGGGATGGCCTTCGGCGTTGCATAGGTATAATTCGTCACGCCGTCCACGACCTCGGTCGTGAGCTTCGCGGCGTGAACGTTTTTTAGGTTGTACTTGACCTTGTTGCTCATTGGCTTTTTACCTCCAACTCAAAAGAATAAAGGACTTCATAGAGCCGTTCGCTCTCAATCCAGACCTCGGTCTTGTCATAAAAAATGCCGTGCTCATCAAGCACAGTTTCCACTTGGGTTTCATTTTCAGGTTCCTTCTTATCCGTGTACAGCTCAATATGAACTGCGTTGATTTTGAAGTAAACTTGACCATCGGCGGCAAAGTTGTCACTGTTCGGGCAGAAAAAACAGATAAAGGGTGGCGCGGGAGATTCGCCTTCTGCAAAGTGGTCATAGGCATAAGGAATGCCAATAGCCTCCACGATTTGGATCAGATTATCCATTCCGGATGCTCCTTTCAATCTCTCGCTCCAGCTCCTCAATTCCATCCTGCTCTGCGGGAGCAATATGCGCTTTCCCAGGAACTCTGCCGCCGTTACGCTTTGCGTGGCCATGTTCCAGCAGATGCGCAAGCATATACCTGGTTGGGGAATACACTGTGATTTCCAAGGCAGAAGAACTCTCCTTCGTGGTCTTGGTGCGCCAGCTTTTGGCATACTTGCCAGAGCGGGCAGGAGCACCAGCTGAGATCTCTTTCTTCACAGTGTTGGCGGATTTCTTCACCGCGGCTTTGACGCCGTCAGTAGTAGTTTCCGCATAGTTTTCCAGTTCCCGCATAACGGCCTCGGCAAGGCCATCAATAGATACTCGCCTCATCGTTCAACCCTCCGGCAATGCAGCTTTACAGCTTTTCGCTTGAAATTCATATGATCTACGCCGGAGATCTCGTAGATGGAGGAGCGGAAAAGAACACGAAAACTCGTTGATGTAACCGACGACGTCTTTTCGCACCAACGAATAGTAAAGTCGATCTTGCTGTCGTCCCAAACAACTCCTGCTTCAGTATCCTCTTTGGGTGCTTCAGCGCTTATTGTTGCATGACAGGAAAAGTAATCCACCCATGTGTTGATATGATTGCCTACGCGGTCGACGGTGGCGGTGTTCTCCTGTATCACAATGCGCTCACTCAGCCGTGCAACATTCATCAGAAGGCCGGCCTCCTTTCTCCAAAGAGAAGATCGCGGAGAGAAAGGACGAGAGCATGATGATCGGCTTCTTCCCGATGCTCGTAAAGATAGGCCACGGCATACAGCACAGCGATTCGCCCGGTATCAAATACCGTCAGATATTCATTCTCTGATTCAACGCGTGCAATATCCATGCAAAGCTTCTCCGCAGCCTGGATCGTATTGGTGATGAGCATGTCATCCTCGTCATGATCGACACGCAGGTAATTCTTCATCTCGGCCAATGTTACGAGCATGGGTATAACCTCCAAATGGTGGGAGCCTAAGCCCCTGGAGAGGACTTAGGCTCCCAAATGAAATCAGGTGCCAGAAGCGGCAGTGCCCTTGAGCTTGAGCACCTTGATGGCTTCGGGCAGGATCAGCTTGCCATCGACACGCTGGTTGCCGATGAAGCCAACCTGACCGGTAGCAGCATACAGCTCGTTCAGGCGCTTGAAGGTGCGGCCAGTGCGATCGGCGATCCAGTAATAAGAAAAATCACCGAAGGCAATGCTCTTCTCACCGGCAGCGACACTGGGCATGAAGGGTGAGGTGATAACCTCGCAGCCGAGGATCTTGTTGGGCGTACCAGCAACGAGGGAAGGCTCCCACAGATACTGGCCAGTGGTGTCCTTCAGCTTGCGCAGGGCGTTGACCGTGGCGTCGTTCATGATCCACTTGGCCTTCTTGCGGTAGGGAACTCGCAGGGAGTAGTAGAGGTCGATCACGTCGTCAGCGGTGATGGTGGCACCGGTGGTGGTCACGCCAATATCTGCGCCGCCAGTGGCAGCAAGAATACCGGTGGGCTTACCAGAACCATCGCCAGTGAAGAAGGCCTCTTCTTCCTTGTTGCCAATGCGACGGGCAAACTCGCGGGTGATGTACGGCTCCAGCGGGAAGGCAGAGTCGTTAAGCAGTTCCTCAGACACCTTGATAAGGGTGCCCAGCTTATACGCGCCGAGAGAAATCTGGCCGAAGGCGTCGTCGCTCTCACCGTAGGTGCCTTCCTCATCAATCCAGGCAGCACTGCCCTTGGAAGCTACAACCGGGATCTTGCGGTCACCACTGTTGGAATGAATGACAGTAGCGATGCGGCGGAAGAAGTTCTCTTCCTCCAGCGCTTCGATCAGAGTGTGTTCGAACTCGTCGGGGACGAGATAGCCGCCTTCGGTTTCGGTGCCAACCTGCAGGGCGTTGACAACAGAAGGACTGGGGAACTTGGAGCGCATGGCGTTCCAGAAGTTCATCTTGTACTCGTCGGATGCACGGCCCGTCTTGGTTTCCACACGGGCGTTATCCGGCTTGCTGGTGAGCGGAGCAGCGGTAGGAGCAATAAGGGCACGATCCAGGGCGTCAGCGCGCTCCTGGCGGTCGATCTCCTTGCCGAGGTTCACGATATCCTGCTCCATGCGGTCATAGACTTCATTGTCCTCACCGTTCAGGATACCGTTTTCGTCCCTATGGGAATCCAGAAAGGCCTTGGCCTCTTCCCAGATACGGGCGCGCTTGGTGCGCAGTTCGTTAGTGGTCATAAAGCAGTACCTCCTTAGTACTTCAAAAGATTAAGCCGCTCCATCAGCGCATCGACGGAACGGCCCTTAGGCTTCTGCGGCACTTCGGCCGCCTTGCATTTTGCAGCGATCTTGTTCATGATGGCTTTTTCAACTGCTGCGCTAGAGAAAGCGTAGGCCTCAAGATCGTCTTTGCTGCGCTTGCTGTCTTCCAGCATGGCGTCGGCAAATCCAAGCTCAATGGCCTTCTTTGCATTCATCCAGGTCGTGTCATCCATCATGTGGGAAAGCTGCGCGTGAGAGAGATCGGTGCGAAGCTCATAGGCATTGATGATGCTCTCCTTAACTTCATCTAGCATTTCGATTGCCTTCTGCATCTCGATATGGTCACCGAAAGCAGCGGTGGACGGATTGTGGATCATCATCATGGCGGTGGGAGCCATGAGAACCTTGGTGCCGGCCATGGCAATAACGGATGCAGCAGAAGCAGCAATACCGTCAATCTTGACCGTCACATCGCCCTTATAGTCCATGAGCATGGAATAGATCTGGCTGGCCGCGATACAATCGCCACCGGGACTGTTGATCCAGATGGTCACATCACCGCTGCCAGAGAAAAGTTCATCACGGAACATCTGGGGCGTAACGTCATCATCGAACCAGCTCTCTTCGGCAATCGTGCCGTACAGCTCAAGTACTCGCTCCGGTGCCGATTCTGTGTCTGGTGTTTGATTGCTCCACCTCCAGAACTTGTTTGTTTTCACTTGGCGCGTCCTCCTTTCCTTCATCGTTGGGAGTGGAATCATTTGCAAAAGCCCCAGCTTTAACAAGCGGGAGCATGTTGCCGTTAATGAGATACAAATCACCGCCATCCTCAGCCGGTATACGGTCGAGGTTTTCCAACTCTCGGATGTCGTTTGCAGACATCCAGCCATTCTGCCGGGCGGTGGCATATCCGTTCATGCGGCTTGCGTAGTCGCCGCGGAGCAGGCCTTCAACGTTGAACTTCACAAAGTACAGAGGCTTCTCTTCTGGGGTCAGCAGTGTCCGCTGAATGGATTGCTCCCAGCGAACGACCCAGGGGTCAAGCGTGTATTTGACAAACTCAAGCGACTGCTGCTCTATATTTGAAAAGCTCGACTTCTCCAAGTCTCCCACCATATGCGGAGGGACACGGAAAATTCGAGCTATCTCATTGATTTGAAATTTGCGGGTTTCCAGGAACTGCGCCTGCTCGGGTGAGATGGAGATGGGCGTATATTTCATGCCCTCCTCGAGCACTGCGATCTTGCCGCTGTTAGCGCTGCCGCCGAATTGACTCTGCCACGCTTCCCGGACACGGCTGGGGTCCTTGATTGTTCCGGGATGCTCCAGAACGCCGGAAGGGGCAGCGCCATTGGCAAAGAACTTAGCGCCATACTCCTCGGTTGCAATTGCAAGGCCAATAGCATTCTTGGCCATTGCAATTGGGCTGTAGCCGACAAGTCCGTCGAAACCCAGGCCCGGTATATGCAGCACATCAGAGGGGCGGAGAACAACTCTGCCGGTGGTGCCGGTTTTCGCTTCGTCGGATGACCGCGTATAGATGTAGAACAGTTTCCCGCTTTCATCGCGGTCAACCTCCATCTTGTTGGGCATCAGCGGGTAGAGCGCAATAACCTCACCCTTGCCATTGCGAATAACTTGAGCGTAGGCATTTCCCCATAAGAGCAGGTGCGTCATAAGCGTTTCCCGGAAGACAAAGGAGCTCATCTCCGGGTTTGGCTCGTCATGCAGGAGCAGATACAAGGGATGGTCTGCAGCCTTCTCTTTGCCACCATCTTCCGTGTATCGATAGAGATGGAGCGGGAGTCCGGCGACTGCTTCTGCCAGTATGCGTACGCAGCTATATACTGCGGTCATCTGCATGGCAGAGCGTTCCGTAACGGACTTGCCTGCAGTAGAACCTCCCATGAAAAAGCTGTAGCTACTGCCAGCAGTGCTGTTTTGGGGCTTATCTCGCGACCGAAACAGTCCAGAGAAAATGCTCATTGAGAATCCTCCTAAGTAGAAATGTGCCCGCTTGACATATACACGTTTAACGGGTATATTTAGGATTGCGGAAGAGAGAAATAACAATTAGTTTTCAGAGAACCATTGTTTACTCATGTGGGTAGAAAGGATGACTAAGATGACGGACTATATTCCAACGCCTAAAATGGGCGAGATTCTAAGGAAAGAGTTCATGGAGCCGATGAATCTGTCGGCGTATAGATTAGCCCAAGAAATCCATGTACCTGTTTCAAGAGTTCAGGATATTCTGCATGACAGGCGGAAAATAACCGTTGACACATCGCTTCGTATGGCTAAGTTCTTCGGCGTGTCAGAGAGGTATTTTCTTGATTTGCAAAATGATATTGATATTAGAGAGCTAAAAGTAAGCCGTGCCAAAGAGATAGATGCGATAAGGCCGTATGGCTCAATTGATGCTTGATCGCCCTAGATGAAAAGCAGCCCTCGGCTGTCATATACAGATTCACTGGTGTCGTTACCGCAGCGGATAGCCCGATCCAGGGCCATCACAGTGGCAACGGCACCATCTATTTTCTCCGTAGACTTTTCCTTGTCGGGCTTTATATTACCGGCCGGATCTGTGCGGATATAGATGTTATCCATCATCCACCGCAATACGGGGTGACCGCCGTGGGCGACTCGCTCCTCTAAGACAAGCTTCATCAATTCTTTCGTTGGCGGACTCATATCCTTAAAGCCCTGACCAAAGGGAACGACAGTGAAGCCCATGCCTTCCAGGTTCTGTACCATTTGGACTGCACCCCAACGGTCAAACGCAATCTCACGGATATTGAAACGTTCGCCCAGTTCCTCTATGAACTTCTCAATAAAACCATAGTGGACCACGTTTCCTTCTGTCGTCTGGAGAAAGCCCTGCCGTTCCCACACATCGTAGGGCACATGATCACGCCGGACACGCAGTTCCATATTCTCCTCAGGAATCCAGAAATACGGAAGAACGATGTATTTGTCCTCTTCGCCAGCGGGCGGGAACACCAGGACAAAAGCCGTAATGTCTGTAGTGGAGGAAAGGTCCAGACCACCGTAGCATACCCGGCCTTCCAACTCATCTTCATCGACGGTGAAAGCGCAGCGATCCCATTTTTCCATGGGCATCCAGCGCACGGCCTGTTTGACCCATTGGTTTAGGCGTAGCTGCCGGAAGCTGTTCTCTTCGGCCGGATTCTGCTTTGCAGACTCACATGCTGCCTTAACCTTGTCGATTCCAACCGTGATGCCCAGCGAGGGATTTGCTTTTTTCCACACTTTCGGGTCTGTCCAGTCATCGGCCTCGTCTGCACCGTAGATGACCGGGTAGAATGTCGGGTCGATCTTCCGTCCGGCGATGATGTCTTTGGCTTTTTGGTGAGTCTCATAGCAGATGCTCTTGGTATCCGTGCCGGCGGTCGTAATCAGGAAATACAAAGGCTGCATACGTGCATCGCCGGAGCCCTTCGTCATAACATCAAAGAGCTTCCGGTTGGGCTGGGTATGCAGCTCGTCGAAAACCACGCCGTGTATATTAAAGCCGTGCTTAGAGTAGGCCTCGGCCGACAGCACCTGATAGAAAGAATTGGTCGGTGTATATACGATTCGCTTTGTGGCGGTGAGGATCTTTACGCGCTTATTGAGAGCGGGACACATGCGGACCATGTCGGCGGCAACCTCGAAGACGATAGAAGCCTGCTGCCGATCGGCCGCGCATCCGTACACCTCGGCGCGTTCTTCACCATCACCACAGGTGAGAAGAAGAGCAACCGCGGCAGCAAGCTCACTCTTTCCCATCTTTTTCGGGATCTCAACATACGCTGTATTGAACTGCCGATATCCATTGGGCTTTAAGATCCCGAAAATGTCACGGATGATCTGTTCCTGCCAGTCAATCAGTTCAAACGGCTTCCCAGCCCAGGTGCCTTTGGTGTGGCACAGATGCTCGATAAAAGAAACAGCATAATCCGCAGATTCTTTGTCGTAATACGAGTCTTTCGCCTTGAAGGCGGTCGGTTTATATCTTTTCAGTTTTCGCATCCGAACACCTCCTGGGCATAAAAAATAGCCGCCATCTGGCGACCTCCTGAATAACGAGATACAGAAGCCGATGGCCTCTGTTCTCTTGGTATGTTGTTTCGTGCTGCGCTTAGGCTTCCGCTCTGAGAACCTCGACCAGCCACTCGGCTTCGGGATGGCTTTCGCCGGTTGCCTTTTCAAGAACGCTGCTGTCCTCGTCAATGTAGCAAAGGTGCTTTCCGACTTTGATGAACCGGATACCCTCGTAGCCGGCGATGTTGGTGCGGTACACCTTGGCGTTGCGGCTCTCACCGTCGTAGCTCTTCCCGTCCCAGCCGTTGAAGGTGAAGCGTACGCTCTCGGCGGTCTTCGTGAAGTGGGCTTCGAAATCCTCGCGGGTAATGGCGGTGTTGTACTCCCGCAGGTTAAATTCTTTTCTCATCTGGTAGGCGTTTTTCATGTTTTTTTCCTCCGTTTTTGTTTTGCCTTTTCCCTTTGGCATGTACATATATCACTCTAAACAGAGGAATTATCAAGATAAATCGATGCCATATAGTACACAATTATTGGCACCTGGAAGTGTGTATTTTACCACGAAATAAAGGGCCGATGACCGGCCCCAAGCTCGGTGCTTTGCTTAGAAAGCGCTGTTGTAATCGTTGAGAAGATACCGGAATGTGCCCATGGGGTTTTCATCTGTCTGCTCATCGTCCAAAAGCCTGAGCGTGGCATTGAAGCGCCGCTTCAGTTCTTTCCGAATCAGCGACTTCGTAAGCTCTGCGTCAGCGCGGCTGATCCTGCTTGCCTCGGCAGCGTAGGCCTCGATAAGCTCTGCGGTGGTCCAAAGGCGGTAATCGCAAATGCCGTCCATTCTTGCTTTGCTGTTCTTCATGTTCAAGCCCTCCTTACTTCCGGATGATGTTGAAGTCGGTGATCGAGTAGCCGTTGGCTCTGACGTAGTTGCAAAGCCATTCGTCGGCGGCTGCCGGGCTGCTGAAGCTCTTGATTTCCTGCCAGCCGGTCTTGTATCCGGTGTAGGCCTTTACGATCCAGGTTGCTTTATTCATGGTGTTTCCCTCCGAGTTTTGTTTCGCCGTTTTCCCTTCGGCATGTACATATATCACTCTAAAAGGGAGAATTATCAAGATAAATCGGTGTCATAAACTACACAATCATTCGGGAAGAAACCCGTGTAATTTATGACGCCGATGGACCGTTAGAAATTGTCGCTGATGGCATTGTATTCTCGCGTCAGCCGCTCGACCTCCTGGGCGATGCATTGCCGGCGGAAACCGTTCCGGCAGGACCGGCCTTCTTGGGTAAGCCGCTGGAGCTCTGCCTTCCGTCTCTTCAGCACTTCAATCTCGTTGCCCTCCAGGGCGTCCTTCAGATCTTTCTCAAAGCGTGTCATGGTCAGTTCCTCCGCTTTCGCTTAGTGGGCCATCGCCCAGGCAATTGCGTGGCCGTTGTCGGCGAAAAGCTCATCGCTGACCGCGGTCAACCGGATCTGGCCTTCGCAGGTGTGATCGTCGGTGGTGTATTCGTAGACCGCGCCGTAAAAGCTGTTCTTGCCGCGTCCGCTGTAGTAATGGCCAGCGAGGAGGACCTTGTTTCCAAAGTCCAGGGTGCAGCTCCAGCTGCAGGCCAAATCCTCGGGGGTGGTGATCTCCGGCAGGCGGTAAAGCTTGGCGTTCGTTTTCATGTTTGTTTCCTCCGTTTTCGTGTTGTGCCGTTTCCTTTGGCATGTACATATATCACTCTAAACGGCAGGAATAGCAAGATAATTCGATCCAACATAGTACACAACTATGAGAGGCAAGAATTGTGCAAATGTGTAAAACAAGAGAAGGCCCGGATTTGGGCCTCCCTAGGGCTTTATCAAAGGTTTGTAAGCTCGCCGGTGAGGACGTTCACCACCCGGGTGCCTTTGCCGAATGCGGCCTGCATCTCGCCGAGCTCCTCGGCGCTGGTGCGCTTCTTTGCCTTGCGGTAGGCCGTCAACTCCTGGCTGACCTCGGCCTCCCTGGCGGCAATCGTGGCGGCTTTGTCGGCCTTTTCGGTGACCAGGAGCAGCTTCTCGAGCATGTCCGCCATCAGGACCCTGCCAATGCAGTTCCGGGCGATCCCGTTCTCGTCGATCGTGATCCGGCCATTCTCCAGGTCGGCCTTGACCTTGGCCAGCTCTTTCTCGGCTTCCTGCTTCCAGAAGGGGCCGAGGCTTCCGTTGAGTTCCTGCTGAAATCTTGTCATTTTGGTTTTTCTCCCTTCGTTTTTCTACTGTATTAATCACTCTAACGGAGGGAAATAGCAAGATAATTCTGGCCTGTGATCGGCCATAATCTACACAAATAATCCAGGGCGTATTTGTGTACATTATGAACGACCAACAGAGCCCGTAGGCTCCGTGGTGCGGCCGGTTCTGCCGGTGCTCAGCTCAGGCTGAAGCGGATACCCTGCACCTCGTAGGGCTCTTCTTCGCCCCAGCGGTTTTCCCGGCGGGTGATGGTGCAAAGGCCAACCATCGTGCAGCCTGCGGCGGCAAGCGCGTGGAGGTTTTCCATGACGGCCGTGCTCTGGTTGGTGTAAACGAAGGACTCGATCCCGGCGCTGCGGAGCGCTTCGACGAAGGCCTTGACATCCTGCTCCCAAAGGAAATCGTCCATCTCCAGCTCGTCTTCCTGGCGGCTGATGCTGCTGGCCCAGGCGCGGTAGGCTTTGCAGGCTCCTTGCTCAATGGGGAACTTGGCGGCCTGGTCCTCGGCGTACCAGGCTTTCAGCTCATCGCTGTCCCAGCCGAGGGTGTCGATGATCTGCTGCTTGCGGGCCTGACGCTCGACGCGCGCGGCCTCGTACTCGTGGCCAATGCGCTTGAGGTTTTCAAAGTAGGTGTTGTTGGTGTTCATCATGGTAGGGTACCTCCGTTATGTGTTTTCCCCCTTTGGGGTACTGTATTAATCACTCTAACGGGAGAAAATAGCAAGATAATTCGATGCCATAATGTACACAAAAAGAAGTGCTGCCACCTGTGTGTTTTATGGCCTGCTCTGATGCAGAATGGCAAGGATCTTCTCCTGCTCCTCCGGGCTGATCCCTATGCTGTCCAGCGCCTGCCGCGTTCCGCAGTCGGGGCAGATGGGCGTCTCATTGTCCGTCCTGGAGAGCGCAGGTGGCTCGGCGTACGCTTTCCCGCACAGTGGGCAGACACGGATCTGGCTGATTTCATTCTTCATCTTCTACTGCCTCCACACATTTATCGTAAGCATCCAGAAGGATGTTCTCATCAAAGGAAAAAGTGTTGTAGCCCTTCAAACAGGTACGCATGTAGAAATCGCTCGGGATTCCGATGGGACGATCCTCATGCATGATATATACGAAAGCTGTCACAGTTCGCTGTCTGCCTGTGCGGATACCTTTGTACCGCACCTTGAGCTCCTGCTTGTAATAGAAAGTCGGGAAGCCTTCATAGCGGTCAAGCGCGGCTTCGTCAGATCCCGTTACTTCCCAAACGGCAACGGGGACCTTGCCGCCGGCGCATTCTTCAATGGTAAGATAGGAGCCAGTCTTGCTCCCCTTGAAAAGCAACTCCCAGCCATCAAGCACTGCGGTGCCTAGCACCACTGCAAACGGGCAGCGCACACGCATCTGCTGGACATTGAGGTTGCTACCGTAGGCGAGATAGTATCTTTTCCTCTTCGTCTCCCGCACTCGGCTAAAGTCGAAATTATATTTGTTTGCCATGTTTACACGCATCCTTTCCGGGGCTGTTACCCCTCCTACCACCGAAAGCCCGCTTCTCAGCGGGGCCGGGGGCCTCTGGGCGGCGTCCTTCAAGCGGCGGCTCTGCCGTTGCGGAAGGCGGCGTCTCCGGCAAGGTTGCGGGTTAAAAAGTCTCTCGCGGTGGCGAACTCCTCGCCAATGAATCCGAGGCGAAGGAGCCAGGTGCGCATCGCGTATTTGGGGTTCTCGTTCTGCTGGGGCTTGGGGCTTGCGGTCCGGACTTCCTTGGCCATCTGGCTGAGTGCGAGGCAAAGCTGAATGTAGCTTTTCAACTGGCCGGCGTGAATGCCGTTCTGGCGGGTGCCGTCCGGCGCGTCAAACTGGAAGAGGCGGAACTCAATGGTCCCCTTGGTGAAGGTGGCATGCAGGTTGAGCATATGGTACCGGCTGTCGTTGTAGTGCTGGCTCCGGCTGTAATCCGCGCCGTTGCCGCGGTACCAAACATCCGCGAGAGCTGCCATCGTCTTGGGCTTGCGCTTGTTGAGCATCCGCAGGAAATCGGGGTCAACCGTCCGGCAGTAGCGGCGGATGCGGCCGCGGTCGAGGCGCAAGGCGTCGGCCAGGAGTTCTTCGTGGCTTGCCATAATGTTGGCCAAGTTCCGCAGGGTTTGCGGCGTGTGGCCCTTGGCTCCGATGTGGATGTGGACTCCGCAGCCCCGAGTGGCGTCGCTCTTTGCTCCGGCCTTGCGGAGGCGGCGGCAAAGCTCCTGCAGGGTTTCAATGTCCTCGTAGCGGAGGATCGGGGTGACCAGTTCGCACTTTTCGCTGTCGGGTCCCTGGATGCTGACGTCTCGCTGGAATTTCCACTCGCGGCCGGTGGCATCCCAAGCGCTCCAGGTGTAGTATCCGTTGCGATGGGCGGTGTCTTCCCAGCGGCCGGTTCCGAAGAACTCGGCGGCCAGCTTCGCTGCAGCCTGGCGGGTGATGTTGTTCATTTCAACCTCAACGCCGATGGTCTGCTTTTTCATCTCGTTGATCTGGTTGGCAGTGCGCTCGTTCATGGTATTTGCCTCCTTGAAAGCCTTGATTTTCCTGGGGTTTTCCCCTCTGGTCGTGTACATATATCACTCTAAAAGGGAGATATATCAAGACAATTCGGAGGCATAAAACGCACAAAGATACAGCACAAAAATTGTGTAATTGTTCGGCTTTCAGACCTTTCTCACAAGATCTTCACCATAGACCACGTTCAGCCCAGATCCGTTATCCCATCGCATCAGAAGCGATCCTGTGTCATCCACTCCGATGACTATGCCTTGGGTCCCAGGAGGCGGGGCCTGCACATCATCCATCCGGATGAGTTCCATGCGTGTGCCGGCCGGATACTCTCGGCGGACGCGTTCCACTGTTTCTCGGGAAGGAAATCTCATACCACAGCCTCCTTCGCAGCATCGCGCTTGGCTTTCTGGGCCGTCAGGAAGCTGTCGGCCTTGGCCTGTGTCGGGAAGGCCGCGCTGCCGGAGAGATTCTGGAGCAGAAGCTTGCGCTGCGATTTGCTATCTGCACCGATGAAGCCGAGGCGAAGCAGGAAGCCTCGGAAGGCGTACTTTTCGCTCTCGACTTCCTTCTCGGTCGCCGTCACGCGCTTGGCTTCTTTTGCCATTGCGCTTAGCGCGGCAATGAAGCTCATGTAGGCCTGTGTCTCGTCTGCCCCAGGCATCCGGTCCCACCAAGGAAAGCTCACATGCTCATCGCTGACTTCTACATCCAACCGGTCTGCGCCGAGGGCTTTCTTGATTAGGGTTCCCTTAGCGTCCAGCAGCCGCTTTAGGTTCTCCAGCGCGGATTCGGTGAAGCCGTCTTTCGGCAGCGTGATTGTGAGGCCTTCGACTTCGGGCTCGACCGTTTCAGGATCTGCAACTGGCATGTCATCCACATCTGCGGTAAAGCCCTGACTGTTCAGGTAATCAATCATGATCCTTAGATCTCCTTCGGGAATTGGTGCGTCGAAGCTTACGACGCCATTTCGGTCGATCAGGAAGGCGTCGACCTGGTAGGAAAACGTAGGGGGACCGAGAAACTTGGCTGGGGCATTGACATGTTCGCTGATGGCGTTTGCCAGACGTTTGCGCTCTGCGCCGGTGACGTTGAATCTGATTTCCATGACGGAATCCTCCTTTATTCGGTGTGATGTATTAATCACTCTGACCGGGCGAAATAGCAAGGATTATTACCGTCATATACTGCACAAAATAGTGCGTCGGAAACTGTGGAATATGGTTAAGGGGCTTCGATTTCCTTCACCAGATCGGCATAGGGAATCTTCTGCCCGGCGCGTTCCACAAAGACATCATCAGGAGAGATGCCATTCTCGACAGCTCTTCGAAGAATGACAGAAACGTACTTCTCGTCCAACTCCATCATATAGCAGATACGATTGGCCTGTTCGCATGCCATCATCGTGGAGCCACTGCCGCCAAAGGTGTCGATTACGATCGCGTTCTCCTGGGAGGAGTTGCCGATGGGATATGCCAGAAGGTCAAGCGGCTTGCTGGTGGGGTGGTTTGCGTTGCGTTTCGGCTTGGCAAAGTTCCAGATGGTTGTCTGCTTGCGGTCGGAGTACCAGGGGTGCTTCCCGTTCTGAAGGAAACCATACAGGACGGGTTCATGCTGCCACTGGTAATCAGATCGGCCAAGGACAAGGCTGTCCTTAACCCAAATGCAGCAGCCAGCGAGGTGAAAACCAGCATCGATAAATGCGCGGCGGAAATTCAGGCCTTCAGTGTCAGCGTGAAAAACATATGCCGCGCCACCTTTCTCAAGGCTGTCGGCCATGTTCTTGAAAGCGGCCAGGAGGAAGGAGTAAAACTCCTCATCCTTGATCGAGTCGTTCTGGATAGTCAGCCCGCTGGAGCTTTTGAAAGATACACCATAGGGAGGATCAGTGACGATCAGGTTTGCCCGCTTGCCATCCATAAGCTTTGCTACATCTTCGGCGCTCGTGGCATCCCCGCACATGAGCCGGTGCCGGCCGACGGTCCAGACGTCCCCGCGTTCCACAAAAGCCGCCTTTTCCAGGGCGGCAGAAAGGTCATAGTCATCATCCTTGACTTCAGACTCATTCCCGGCAGAGAACAGATCGGCGAGCTCTTTCTCATCAAAGCCGGTGAGCGACGTATTAAAATCTGCAGCCTGCAAGGATTCAATTTCGATACGAAGAAGGTCCTCGTCCCAGCCGGCATCCATCGCCATGCGGTTATCGGCGAGGATGTAAGCCTTCTTCTGAGGCTCAGACAGATGGTCCACAAACACACAAGGAACCTCGGCGATGCCTTCTTCCTTGGCGGCAATAAGACGACCATGACCAGCAATAACGCTAAAGTCACGGTCGATAATGACAGGATTGATGAAGCCAAACTCTCGCAAGGAAGATCTGAGCTTCAGGATCTGCTCTGGTGAATGTGTCCGCGCGTTGTTAACATAGGGGATCAGCTTGCTAATGGGGACAAGCTGCATTTCAGTCGTGGTGGTCATGGCCGAATCAGCCCCCATTCTGCAAACTTCTCAAAGCCGCCCAGCGATTCAATGTAGTTGCGGGCAATCTCAACGATCTCGGAGTAAGGATGCCCGTCGATCTCATCGTCACCGATCGCGCAGCAAAGCTCCACCGGCTTACCAGTTGCCTGCGCCTTAAGCCAAGCGTAGATGTTCACGCTTACGTCAGCCTTGCTGAGATCCTTGCCGTGCAGGCCGCCTCCGGTAACACTGTCGCCCATGTCGGAGCCGAGCTTGCGGTTGGTCGCACCGGCGTCAACATCCGGGCCACCGGCCCAGTCGCCGAGCGGGTTAATTTCCGCGTCGGGGAAAAGCCGCGCCAGGGCATGGCGGGTTGTGTTGCTCTGGCAGATAATGAGACGATCGCCGTCAAGAATGTATTTCCCGTCATAGGGAAACAGCTCGTAGATGAAGCCGGCGGTATCCGTCAGATCTTCCTGCTCCTCGGTAACCGGAACGCCCTTGAAGATACCATTATCGCCACAGCGAAAATTGGTCTCCTGGTTCTCGGCAAGATGGGCGTCCTGGGGAACACGAGTATAGTGGACGTTGAGCTTGCCGGCGATCCGGTTGACGGCCCGCACGACATAGCAAACGGGAATGCGCACAGAGGACTCGACAATGATATTGCAGTTGCCATGCCCAAGGAGCACCTCAACAGCAATCTTCGGGTCATCCTCAAATGCGTAAGCCAAATCAACGATCGCGCCGGCGATCCGGTCCGCAATCTTATCTGGGTGGGAAGGGTTTACTTTTTCGTACATGGTTCATCCTTTCCTGGCGCGGAGAAGCCGCTCCATAACATCGTCTTGGGGTGTGGGACCGCCCCATTCAACGGAGCAGTTCTCCTTAACAATCTGGTTGATCTGGAACCAGAGTTGATTGCATTGTTTGGCATAGTCACGGGAGATGCTGACATAAGGCGAGGTCATGGCACCGCCGGTGGTAGGATGCTTGGCAAGAAAACCGTACTCGCTGATGGCTGTCTCACACTGAATCCATCGGGCACCAGCCATCGCGTATTGCTCAATGAGCAGTGGGCCAACAAACTGATCGCATTTTCTGGCGCGGAGCCAGTTCCAAACTTCGGTGTACAGTTCTTCCGCGCAAAAATCGCGGCCATCCTTCTGATGCACTTTCAGGTACTCCTTTGCGGGCGGCATGTCTGCGCCCAGAAGACCAGCGGCAGCGTCTCCAAAATCTATAACCGTCAACTCATGGCCACCGGGGTTGCCTGTAGCAACACGCTCGGTCAGAGCTTTCTTTTTGGGGCCTGTTCCCGGCCGAGCGCCACCGCGCATCGTGCCATCCTTGGCCATGAAATTCACCTCTTTTAAGATCCCGGGGGCTATCCCCACGTTTGAATAGGAATTTTTGCGTAAATGACCCCGCGCCGTTCCCCAAGGGGAGCCACCGTAGAGATTTTGACCGCCCCTGGGGTCAACCCCCGCCCCTACGATCACCCATCTCAATATGGATCTTGTTGTGGCACGAGCGGCAAAGAGACATTAGATTGCTGGGGTCGTTTGTGCCACCGCGATTCACCGGCAGAATATGATGGACCTCCTCCATCAATGTAACGCGTCCTTCATTCAGGCAGCGCTCACAGAGCGGATGGGCTTTCGCATACCTGTCGCGGATGCGGGACCATGATCTGCCGTACTTTTTGTGTACATCTGGGGACCGCTCATACTTGTCGTACTGCCGGCGCATGAGGGTGGCGTGCTCTTCACAGTAGAGATCCTCAGTTAAGCTGGGGCAGCCAGGGTAGCGGCAGGGCTTTTTAGGTTTGTGTGGCATCAGCAGCGCTCCTTGATTTTCGGAACATAATGTGTTAGGCTCTCGTCAGATTTACAGGAGGTGTCGATATGGGAAAATTCATACCGTATGACAAGCTCTCCAAAAAGAAGAAGAGAGAGCTCAACGCACAGCGACGTAGCATCTGGGATGTGAACCCGGTAACGCGTCGGCCAGAGAATCCAAAAGCATATAACCGTAGGAAAGCACGGAAGATGGATTATGATTCGTCTGCCGTGCTTTCTGCATAATAAAAGCCTTCGCCAGGAGGAGACCCAACGAAGGCTGCTCTGTATTCTGTTTCCATGGTAATACTACCATAAGGGAAAGGTATCATTCTATGCCTTCAGGTATCCTCTTTCATAGCTTGGTCGCAGAAATCCAGAGCTGCGGTGTGAACCTTGTATAGGTAATGAAGGCTGTAAGACATGTCGATGGCGATCTGCTCCCAGGACTGGAAACACAGATAGCGTTTCTCCAGCACGGTCTGCTGATCCGGATTTGGTACAGACCGAATCAAAGCAGCAATTGACCGCTTCAAATCAACAAGCTGATCAATATCGGAATTGATCTCCGACTGCAAATCGACGATCTTTTCCACAGCGCTTGCCATGCGGGAAGGTTCAGGGCTGGGATTGTGCGGCATCCCGGTCATGGCGGAGGTAACGTTCGTGGCCAGCTCATTCAACTGGGAGATCTGCTGGAGCTTGGTGTTGATCCGTGCGTCGAGGTGACGCGCTTGAGACAGGTATTCTTTTGCGGTCATGCTGCCATCTTCTCCTTTCTCAGTTTGCTCAGTAGCACTTGGCCATCAAGCCGAGTTAAAACTTCAAACCAGTCAGAAAGGAAGAACAGTTCAATCTCGCCGGCAGGGGCGCTGCGGCTACAAAGGCGGTAATCCTTAACAGCCTGGAGGATGATGGCGTTTGCCAATCTTTCATAAGGGTCCATGAGTCGACCTCCTATTTTGAAATGCTCAGATTGGCTACGATTGTCTTAGATTTTCAAATCCGCTTTGACCGCAGCAATTAAAGCGGCCTGCGTTCTGTCCTTCGCCCGTAAGGCACGGAGGATGTTTTCATCGATTGTCCCGGCGGTAATTATGTGCTGTACAACGACGGTCTCAGCCGTCTGCCCTTGCCGCCATAGCCTGCCGTTGGTCTGCTGGTACAGCTCAAGGCTCCAGGTCATGCCATACCAAACGATAGCGTTACCGCCAGACTGCAGATTTAGACCATGGCCAGCGGATGCGGGATGAATGAGGGCAACGGGCAATTCGCCACGGTTCCAACGCTTTATGCTTTCAGCGCTGTCAAGCCGGGAGAATGGTATGTGCCTCTCGTGCAGACGCTCAGTGATTCGGTCAAGATCATGACGATACCAATAAGCGACCAGGAGTGGCTTGCCATTGGCTGCTTCAATCAAATCCTCCAGGGCATCGAGTTTGCGGCTGTGTATCGTGGCGATCTCACCGCTGTCCGTATAGAGTGCACCGTTGGCCAGCTGGCAGAGCTTCCCGGAGAGGGCAGCTGCGTTTGCCGCGGTAATCTCCTTATCCGGAAGATCCAGAATCAGGTCCTGCTTGAGCCGGTCATAGGCTTTGCGTTCCCTGTCATTCAGGAAGACTTTGTATTCTGAGGAAATGAGCTCCGGCATTCTCAGATGGTCGGTCGATTTCATGGAGATCGTAATATCCGAAATCTGATCGTAGATTTCTTCCTCAGCGCCGGGGAGCGGGCGGTAGCTATAAACGATAGGACCATTCATTCGATCCGGGGTGAAGTAAGCCTGACGGTACTGACTGATAAAGCGGCCGAGGCGCTGCCCAAGGTCGATAATCTTGAATTCAGCCCAGAGGTCCATCAAACCGTTGCTGGCGGGAGTCCCAGTAAGGCCAACAACGCGTTTTATCTTGGGGCGCACTTGCATCAGAGCCTTGAACCGTTTTGACTGGTGGTTCTTGAAAGAGGATAGCTCGTCCACAACGACCATGTCATAATCAAAAGGGATACCGCTCTCCTGAACCAGCCAGTGTACGTTTTCGCGATTGATGATATAAATGTCTGCTGGCCGCTCTAGGGCAGCCAGCCGTTCTGCCTCGGTGCCAACGGCCACGGAATACTGCAGATGGCGGAAATCATCCCATTTATCAATCTCAGCACTCCATGTATCCCGGGCGACCCTTAGTGGTGCAATCACCAGAACCCGATGAACTTCAAAGCTGTCAAACAAAAGATCCGCAATGGCACTCAGCGTGATGCTCGTTTTGCCTAAGCCCATATCTAACAGGACGGCGGCAAAGGGGTGCGACTCAATATAGTCGATAGCGAAGCGCTGATACTCATGAGGCCTGTATTTCATCCAGGATGCCTCCTATCTGCTCCATGCCATCAATGCAAAAAACTCGGAAGCCCAGATTCTGTAGCTGTGTTTTACGTCGGAGCTGCAGAGGGCGCATCATTTTCCCCGGGGCTTTGAGTTCCACAAAGGCGATGCGGCCTGCTGGCATCAGGACCAAACGATCTGGGACTCCATCGCAACCTGGGCTTACAAACTTGAGAGCAAGGCCGCCATTATTCTTGACTGCACGAACGAACGCCTGCTCAATCTGCTTCTCATTCATTGTTCCTCCTGTTGTTCTGTTCCTTACTTGTTCCGATAGGTTGTTCCGGCGGAAACCCCTGCAATCTGGCGCATTTACGAAAGCATCAGGAACAAGAGAACGGAAATACCTCTTACGCGCGTATTCGCATATTCACGTACATGTGCTGGGGCATCCTAATTTGGTATTTCTACAAACATATAGAAATCTTGTTCTCTTGTTCCCAAACATGCGAAAATGCAGTGATATCAATGGCTTGCGCTAGGAACAACCATGCGGAACAAAGGCGGAACAAGCTCATCTTGTTCTCTTATAGACCCGCTGCTTGCCATAGGGACGGATTACGCGCTGCGTCTTGTCCTTCGCCCAACCCTCGATTCGAGCCATGATGGAGGCGATGGGGTATGCGCTCCGACTATCAAAGTCTTCCTTGTTCTTGCCGAAACACTCACACCAGATCTCCAGGTTGCAGACCCAATCCCGACGTTTTACCCCGATGGGGCGAGTGGGATCGGACGGCTCACGGAAATACTCGCGTCGACGATAAATGTCCATGGTGTCCCAATCGGCAGGCAGGAGCATATCAAGGTACTCGCGTACTATGCCCTCGCGATCGTCCATTTCCAAAGCTTCCCGCTGCTCCTCACGGGCGTACTCTTCAAGCTCAGGAGAAAGGAACAGGCGCTCTCCGGCTTTCGCATACAGCACGGTTTCGGCCCAGATCTGCTGAACGGTGGCCGCGTCAAGATCCCAGGGCTTCCACTTGCCCTCGCCAGTAACCTTGACATTCCAGAAGCGGCGGTTACCCGTCACATCGCGGAGATAGCCATTGTCGCTGTTGGTGGTGCCGAAGAAGACGCACTGGCGCAAATGAGGGGTGACGCGCCGGCCAAAGCTTGCACGATACTTGTCGTCCTGCCGGGAGATGAAGGCTTTGACCTTGTCAATATCGGCCTTTTTCATGCCGGCCAACTCGCCGATCTCCATGATCCAGTAGCCCTGCAGCTTTTCGGCGGCAGTCTTGTCGTTCATGTCCGAAAGCGAGAGACTATCGGAAAACCACTCCATGCCCAAATGGGCAATAAGCGTACTTTTGCCGATCCCTTGGGGACCGTTCAGCACGACAGCATAGTCAAATTTGACGCCTGGCTCATATACACGACGGTAAGCCGCACAGAGGATCTTCCGCGTAATGGCGCGGGTGTATTCGTTGTCCTGGGCACCGAGATAGTCGATGAGAAGGGTATCCACTCTCTCCACATGATCCCATTCGGGTAGAGATTCGAACATCTCATGGATCGGGTGGTAGGAGCGATCGTCGGTCACTTTCGTAATGGCAATGTCGTAGTTCCGCGCAGAGAAGTTGCCATAGTGCGAATCGATATAGCTGATGAGCTGAGCGTCATCCGCATCACGCCAGAATTTTGCTGGGTGCTTCCAAGGCACAGACCCACGGATCTCCATGCCGTCGGCGAGTTGATTGAAGCCGATGCTTTTGAGGGCGGGGTCGTTTTGGAGAATGAGTGTCAGGTTGCCGAGGGTGTTCTTGATGGCCCCAGAACGATCGAGCTCCAGGTGGGTTTTCCAGCTTTCGTCATCTTCAGCGGTGAATTCCTCGCTGGCATCAGCCAGACGCTCGTTCGTGGCCAGCAGCCGGACTGACTCTTGCTGCATGGCGAAGTCGCACATAGCCTTGTAGGATTCCTTCTCGCCGAGATCCCCAAACCGATGAATGCGGACAATGTCGAACGCATTACAAAGTTGCAGATAAGCGGGGTCCTTGGCGTGATGGCTGTATACGAACTTGTCCTCGATCACCTCCACGCCGGCCATGCTGCTGGCCTCGATCAGGTGATAGCGATTATCCCGGTCAGTGGGTTCATATATGTCGCTGAGGAATGTGTCGAGGGCTGTTGTGATGGGATAGTAGGTGCGATTGAAGAGACCGACAGCACCCTCCTTTGTGAGTGGGTCCTGTGCTTTGCGCTGAGACGTGGTGTTGGCTTTGCTCTCCCGAGAGGAGGTGGGGAGCCGCATGGGGTCACGCCATTCCGGATGTGCAGCGAGGATCGTATCGGGGTTGAGCCAGGCCCCATCGGTCTCCTTGTAGACGAAGGTTCCGTTGGCGGGAGTAGAAGGCCAGTACATGAGCTGGTTCGGCTGATAGGAGCACTCGTCAAAAAAGTCGATCCCCAGGGACTGCGCAACATAGCGGGTGACGGCGACAAACTCCTCCGGTGTCATATCTCGCGTTGCAGGGATCACAATCCGGGCACGCGGATTCTCTTCAGTGCTGCTGTGCGTGGTGTATAGCGCAGAAGTGTATGGCATGATGGATTCGTAGTTGTCCAGAAAGTCCTGATCGATTTTGTCCCCATCCAGCGCAATCATGGATCGAAGCTCAACGGTGTCCATCTTCCGACGGCCGCCTATCAGGACACCAGCCACGAAGCCGCCGTGGTCCTTAGCTGCATCACGCTGTGCTCTGGACATCTTTGCGTATTCTTCCACCGATTCGGGGGTGCGGATCGTTACCTTCAAGCGTTCCTTCAAATCGGCAAATCGGATCTTTTTGTTGACCCAGGTTAAAGCCTGCCGGCTCCGGCCGTAGGCGATTGCAAGGTCTCTCATTATCATGTCCTCCCAATCTGCGGTGTTTCACCGAATTCGAATCGTGCCTGCCTGGCCACCCGGTAAGCATGCTCTGTGGCATCGGCATCCATGTCGCAGAGATAGTTGCTGTCATCACCAAACAACTCAAATTTGCCGTAACGGTTGATCCCGGGGTAAGCGGCAAAATGGTCTCCGTCAATGGTCCCAAAGTTGAAAAGGTACGGCCAGCTGCTGTCTGGGCTGCTGTATGCTTCGTCTTGAATGGAGCGAATAATATCGTCGGCAGTTTCCCCGTCAGGAATGTTGCCGACCACGAGCGTGGGCGTTTTGGTGTGTTCGTCGCCGCAATATCCGCAGGCTCCTAATGCGACAAACCGGTTGATCTTCTCGGCATCGCGGCCAGTCATTTTTCCTTTTACCTCGACATAAAGATCGCCGCCCGCACGGCCAGCGACACCATGAAGGAGAAAGTCTGGCAGGTAATTGATGCCGTCGCCCAAGTCATATCCCTCGGGCTCATACTCCCAATCCACACCACAGGCATCGAAGAATACTGCCCATCTGGCCTCAAGCCGGGACCGGAAACGGTAACCCTTATACTCAGTCTGGATTGCTTTCAAGCCATGAAGGGGTTTCTTTTCCAGCAGCTTTTCAGTGAAATAGCGGATGCGCAGACCTTTCCACTCGGCCCGCTGCAGTTCGTACTCCATGCCGGCAGAGATCGTATCGCCGAAGACCCAGACCTCTTCGCATTTGCCCATGAGAATACAGCCAAAGAACATGCCGAGGCCGCGCTCATCAGGGTCGTTGTCATTGAGAAACTGCGGGTATAGCAGATGGGGTGCTATCGGCATATACCCTCGCTCAGCAGCAAAACGGCAGTACTTTTTTGCCGCCTGGGTGTTCCGCGCAATATCGCCGGCAAACGGAGAACATATGTATACCACCGGTCGATACATACGGTTGGACATGCTTACAAGGGGAAGATCATGCAGGGTTTCATAAGGCGTTTTCATTTGTCTTGCAGGGTTTGTTTTTTCAATCATGTCTATAACCTCCAATCAGATGGGAGCAACTCCATCCATGACCCACTGGACAGAGGCTCCCACCTTGACCGAAAGTTTTTAGTCTTTTTTATAGAAATCCGTCTCGTACCCATCAGCACGGAGCAGAAGGCCCTGCGCCCAAGGCGGGGTCCGGCCCATCTGTTTACAGATCTCATCGAGGTTTGTGCTTGGCGAGCATTCGATAACAAGCTCGTCGTGTATGTGCATGGTGATAAAGCAGTGCGAGAGGGTGCGCATGGCGTAACAAAGGATATCCCGGGCTGTTGCCTGAACAATGTTTCCTACGAGCTTCGGGCCATACGTTTCAAGCCGCTCCCACTTCTTTGCCGTGCCGACGCCCTCGTAGGTGATACAGTCGCTGCCGAACTGATTCGTCCCGATTCTGGGCTTTACATATGAGAGGACCCGGCCGGAGGGCAGACGGATAAAGAGCATCCCGCTCCCGTAAGAGAAATGTATGCCGGCGACTTGCCCGTCCACATGATCGCGTACTGCTGACATGGCAGCCTTGTCCACTGCCCACCAGAAACGGACAATGTTTGGATTCGAGCCACGCCACATCGTGACCAGTGGCTGAAGCTCGTCTTCCCCCAGGCCCATTTCCAGTGCGCCCATTGCTTTCAGAGCACCGACAGAGCCGCCATAGCCAAGGGCCAATTCAGCGATTTTGCCTTTTTGCCGCAAATGGCCGTTGATGCCATGTTTTTCGACCGGGACCTTGAACATGGCGGATGCACTGGCACAGTAGATATCTCCACCTTTTGCAAAAACCTCCTGTCTCCAGTGCTCACCGGCATACCATGCGATGACTCTGGCTTCAATCGCCGAGAAGTCCGAAACGACAAACTTATACCCCGGCTTCGGGACAAATGCTGTGCGGATCAGCTGGGACAGCGTGTCCGGCACATCGTCGTATAGCATTTGCACAGCTTCATAGTCGCCAGTACGGACAAGGGCTCTGGCCTCGGCAAGATCAGGCAGATGGTTCTGCGGAAGATTCTGCATTTGAATCAGCCGACCGGCCCATCTTCCCGTGCGGTTGGCCCCATAGAATTGAAACATCCCTCTGGCGCGGCCGTCGGCGCATACGGCATTTTGCATCGCCTGATATTTCTTAACAGAAGAGCGTGCAAGCTGCTGCCGAAGGAGCAGAACCTCCCGCAACTCAGGCGCGGCATCCGGGATTGCTTTGGCCACCTCTTTCTTGCCAAGAGAATCCAGATCCATGCCGTTTTCAGATAGCCATTGCTTCATCTGCTGTACAGAGTTGGGCTTGTCCAGATCAGTAATATCCCGCATGGCTGCCGTCAGTTCTGTTGTAGATTGGGCGTCGATCTCAAGAGCGTTATTAACCAGAGTGAGATCCAACGCGACACCGCGGTCATTGATTTCTTGATCGAGATGGTATTCATCCCATACGCTATCTGGAACTGGAAACTTCTGCAGCTTGGCCTGAATCGCCAGCTCTACTTCTACATCGCGGATGTTATAGGTTTTAAAGACCTGCCATTTGTCTGGGGCATGGATAGGCAGGTTGCGTGTTCGACCACCATTCGTTTTTGTCGGGCTGCAGGGCTGAGAAAAGTACTTGATCAGGTCCTTGCCCTCGTCCAGCTTCTGGCGCTCAAGCTGAAGAACCGCGCCGACACCTTTCAAGGACAACGGGAGGCCCATATAGGCAGACCAGACCATCGTGCAGCGCCAGGCCGATGGGTTGAGATATCTACCGACAGAATCTTCGGGTACACTGTAGCCGGCATTGCTGAACCCACCGTGGTCATGGAGCCACCGAGAAAGACAGACCCTTTCAAACTGTGCGTTGAAAGCCCACTTAGTGACTGAATCGTCGGTGAGAGCAGAATGAATCTCTTCCGGCAGCAGTTCACCGGACGCGAGATCCACAACACGGACGTGGCCTCCATCTACTGCATAGCCAAACAGCAGTATTTCAAAATCCGGAGATTCCGCATATTTGTAAACTCCGCATTTCCCCAAATCCGTGCTGCTGTATGTTTCAATATCTATCGATAAGTTTTTCATGCTCAACATCCTCCAACAAAAAAGAGGAGTGGCAGCGATGAAGCCGCCACTCCAGGGCTCTTTCCTTAAGACAGGAAATCGTCGTCATCGTCCGTGTCAAAGTCGGACGCAGCGCTGGCCTTGCCGCCAAGAGGCTCACCATCGCGGATCTTCTGAAGGTTGTTCAGGCCACAAGCGATGCCCTTGTTGCCATTCGAGTTGAAGGCGTAGAACGTGATGCTGGCGCGGCCATATACACCAGAGTAGACCTCCGAGCGGGCCAGAATGGGGTTGCGGTCTGCATCCACAATGCCGGGTGCCGTGGCGGAGTTGGCGTTGATAAAGTAGCAGCCGGCATAGGCGGGATCATCGGGACGCTCGGTATCTCCATCGCGGAGCGGGTTCTTGATAGCAGAGAGAGGCGGCACCGAGCGGCCGTTGCCTTTGAGCTTGCCCTGGCCCTCTTCGTATGCGGCCTGGATAGCGGCCTTGATCTTCTGAACGGTGGCCGTGTCAGATTTGGGGATGATCAGGGAGACAGAAAACTTCGGTGCACCGCCGTTGATGCTTTTTGCCTCCCAGACGTTGGCGTAAGACCAGCGGGTCTCTTTACCAGTGATAACTTTCATGGGGTTGTTGGTTTTGGTTGCCATTTAGGTTTCCTCCTTAAAATCGTCAAAAATGGTTGTCATTGCCGGACGGAAATCGCTCTCCGGCACGAGCGTTGGTTTGCCCTGGGGTTTAGCGATGAGGCTACTGAGAAGATCGTTGAAGGTCTTCTTGCCAAGAAGAGAGGTCATGGCCGTGATGCCGAGAAGCTTCTTTTCATAAGGATCAAAGCCGGCGGCCATCACCGTTGCAGCGACAGCACGCTCATCCGTGTATTTCCGTGTCGCTCGACCCTCGACGAGCTTGTATCCTGACCAGTGCTTGCCGCTGATAGCTGCCTGAAGCGCGTATGCTTTGATGTCTTCAGCCCAGCTGACCAGGTCATCGATCTGGGCTAGGATGCTTTCGACTTCCTCGTCTGTCAGGAGCGGGGGTTGCCTGAACTCGTACCGGGCAAGCTCTAAGTTTGCCCGAGCACGCTCCCGGCAGTCGGCCTTGGCTTTGCAGAACTGGCACCATTCACCGCAGTGGTATTCACCGTCTCCGTTGAAGGCAAGCTCGGCTGTCGGAACGAGAACCTTCTCAGCCCAGTCGAGCAAGTCCTGTGTCGAGATCGTAAACACACTGATGTTTGCCCTGCGCGGCTGATAGATCGTCATGGTGACCGTCCGAATGTCGTAAAGGCAATCGAAAAGATCCAGTGCGCCCAAAGCGTAAAGCTTCATCTGTGGGTTCTCAGTAGCATCGACCAGGACACCACGGCCATGCTTGTAGTCGACTATATTCAGCGTGTCATCGGAAACGATAACGCAGTCCCCAGTGCCGAAGCCGGCCTCAACATATTTTGAATAGTCAAGGCGCTGCTCAATAAGGACAACAGGGTCTGGGCAGGTCTTCTTTGCTTCTTCGACCAGCTCAAGAACGTAGGCGGCATAGCCGTTGGCGCAATCCTCCATCTCAGAGTCATACCAGGTGAGGTTTTCTGTCGGATCTTCAACTGGTAGCCCTAACGCCTTCTTCAGCTTGTACTCGCATAGACTGTGGGCGTCAGTGCCTTCAGCGGCAAAGTCGCTGCCCTTGTCATCGTAGCCTTCGCATAGCCTGGCAGACGGTGGGCAGTTGAGCCATCGATGAGAAGAAGAGGCGGACAGAAGCGCGTGATTACCCATTGCCTAAAGCCTCCGCCTCGGAAACGACCGCCTCATACGCGGAGGGGTCGAGTTCGGATAACTTGGCAGAACCGTGGCGCTCCAGAATGGCCTTGATCTGGTCCTTAAAGCCATCTCTTGCTTTCTGTGCGAGAATGGCGCGGACTTCCTCAAAGGCCAGGGTCTTCTTCTCAGGCTCGGGAGCGGGCTCGCCCTTTGCCATGAACAGGTCACAGAGGTAGTTGGCTATGCTATTAATAGAAGATGCAGCATCGCGCAAATCCTTGATGACCGAGTCCATTTCGCTCATCTGACTCATCCGTTTTCCCTCCTTCCTCCTGGGCAAGCTTGGCCAGCTTTCGTGCCAGTCGTTTCGATACTTCGCTGATAGCGATCAGCAGCCCAATGACTTCTTGATCAGTTTTCTTGTCGGCGCTCATTGCGGGGCCTCCTTCCTCGGGGCTTCTTGTTTTCCTGCCCTCGAGCCCCACTGGACAGGAGCGCGGATCTTGACCGAAAGAAAATGAAAAAACTTCCGGCAGCTATTTGCCGCCGGAAGAACATGGCTTAGTAATAAAAGCTCTGGAGCTTCTTTGCCAGCTGTTTGCGGATCTTGCCCCACCGATACTGAAACGTGGTAAACGGGATGCCCAGGATGTCGGCGGCCTCGCGTTCCGTATGGTTGGCTTTCAGCTCACAGATCAGACGACCATCTGGATCAAGGGCGTTGAGCTCTTCATAGAGGGCAGCCAAGAGAGCGCGGTCTTCCGCAATGCTCTCGGGGAGGGGGCTGTTATCTCGAAGCGTGTCTGCCAAGGTCAGATCTTCGTGATCTGCCAGAGGGGTATCCATGCTGATATGATTCCCGGCAGCAGCGTAGGGGCAGAGCCCGCAATCACTGTCGCAGGCCCAGAGTCTACTCCGGGGGCAGACGCATCGGCCGGCCCTTTGCATGCGTTTACGGGTGCGCTCGATCTCGGGATAAATGGCCTGGTAGATCTCTTCACTGATCGGGGTGAGGGTCACCTTGCTGGGGTCTTCCGCGTCGCGGATGGGGTAGTAGCGCTGATTGTCATTGTTTTTCATTTGTGCAGCTCCTTTGAAGTTTTTCAAATCCGCAGGAGCTGCCGATATCCGCAAAAGCAGACGACGGCCGGGATACAACAATTCCTATGTGGAATCGCTGAATCCTGGCCGTCGTGCAGCTCTGCGGATTATTTGTTGACTTTTATCTGTTGGCGAAGCTATTCACGAAGAACAGCTGATCGTTCACTCGCTCAAGCTCTGTGTAGGCACCCTTGGTATCGAAGGCGATCTTGCCGCCTACAGGCAGAATCGCGGTGATGTGTTCCTTTGAGGTCTTGCGCTCGATCAACCCGGCCATACCGTCAGCCATGCACACAAGACTACCGTGACAGTCTCTTACTTCTTCCATCAATAACCTCCTTAAAACGTAAAACGGCCGGTATAAACACCCCCAACAAAACTGCTGGGAATGCTCATACCGGCCTGATTCTGTATATCGATCTGGCTCAATAAGAGCGTTATGTTTTGAGAATGCGAGGCCCTGCTATGCGGGCCACTGCTTATTGGCTTTGCTTTTCGGCGAGATGAACGACTTCGGCAAAAAGGCTATCCAAGGAGATGTCATCAGTCTTGTTGGTCCTGGGATTTTTAACACGGAGAGCATGCGTGCCGTCTTCTCGTTTTATAGCTTCGCCAATAGGTATCCTCAGATTTGGAGTGTACACCAGGCTCGAAGCCCCATTTTTCATCTATCATTCCTCCCTTGCGTCATGGAAATAAACTTCACTGCATCTTGAATATTGTAGATATCAAGCCAATTCATCAGCCGCAGTAGGTAGTGCCCATCGGGTGTCGTTTCGCCACTTTCCCATTTTTGATAGGTGCGTATCGACGTTTCCACGGCGTCAGCGACCTGCTGCTGCGTGAGCTTCATTTTTAATCTTCGATCTTTCAGAATGGTGTAATCGAACCGCATCGTCTGAGGACCGGTATAAACCTGGTACCAATAATCTCCGTCATCGTCATTGCTGTTATAAAAGTTCATGACGTAGATAATAGTCTTGGGAGATACCGTGAATCTCAGCCGCCCAAATTCTGATTTTTCGCAAGTACACGTTACATCGAAAACATCATTTGCACGGATTCCGATCCACTCCATTGCGGGTTTCCCGTGAGGGTCACAAGGGAATCTACCTTCAAAAGAGAATTTAAGACCATCACGGAAGAAAGGATCACCTAGGCCACTTTCAGATATTTCATATATTATTGGTTCGCGCCCAAACTTGCATAGCATGACGTTATAGGAATAGATGAAGCACTTGGGGAAAAAATCTGTTTCATCAGCTTCCACGCACATGTGCAGGTAGTCGATCCAGCGGTAGAAGAGATCCCCAGTGACCTGCTCGTTCTGATCAACCCAATACCCGAATATTTTGTCAGCAGGGATCTTTAGATCGTAATAGGCATATTCCAGAGCTGAATAGAGCCTGTCAAGGTCAACAGAAGTGTCTGCTTTTTTGGAGTGGTGATGACTATAGAGCGCTATAAGCACATCACAATAATCGCCATACTCATAAGCTTGAGATTTGTCTTGGAAACGACGGATAAAAAAGAAGAAAGGGGCACGCCTTATGAAATCTTCCACGCTCATCGGCCGGTAATAATCGTCATCATCTGGTAGAAGATGCTTGATTTTTACCCGCCCCATATCTTCATCATCTTCTATGCAGTAAGGGAAAATTTCGGAGCCAACGATATCATGCATGCCAAGATAGCGGTATAGGCGCTCTTTGCTGATCCGCTCGTCGTCAATCACCTTATCAAGGAAAGCTTTCTGCGTATTCGTAAGCATGTAAACACCTCCAAATCATGCCTGTATTATAATACGAAGAAATTGGGTAGTCAAGGCGACGATTTAGGCGTAAAAAAGTGTGAGAAAGCCAAAAATGGGAAAAAGCAACGAGCTGAGAACGCAGTTTTTGGGTAGCTAATACGTCCGGAGAAACGTATCAAGTATACATCATGCCCGGCATCCGCACCTTTTCTCGGCCATCACAGGGAATTTTTAGGTCCCCCATCAGAACAGCATAGGTGATGGCGCTCTTTCCGAAACGAGCGCGGAGTGCTTCAACAGTATCATCTAGCCTTTCGCGTTTGTCCCTTTTCGAATTATCTACGAAGAAGGATAACTGTTCGGCCTGTGACTTGGGAACAAGATCGGTTGCACGAATACAGACGGCCCGGACCTTCTGATCCCAGCGATAGCGCTCTTTAAAAAGAGAAAAGCCGGTCGCAGTGATTTCTGTCGGCGACTGAGAACGAAAAGGCAGTTTACGTTGACATTGCATTCCGGTGAGTTCATTGGTTCTGATCCAGATCTGAACACCTCGTGCCGCCAGCCCGTGGAGGCGAAGCCTATGCCCAACATCCTGGGAGAGTTCGAACATGACCTTGTAGACTTCTTCCTCGTTCTCCAGATCAGCTGTGCAAGTTATACCGTGGCCGATGGACTTAACCGGAGAAACAAAATCTTTCTGCATAACGCGGGACTGGTCTGTTCCATTGGCATATCGCCAGAGAGCCAGCCCGTTCAAACCAAACCAGTCCTTTAGCAGCCCTGGAGGTGTGACAGCAAGCTGCCCGATGGTATGGATGCCGTATTTCGCTAGCTTGGCCTCGGTGGCAGGGCCAACATAGATCATGTCAGACGCAGGAAGCGGCCAGACCTTTGCTTTATAATTCTCCCGTGAGAATTCAGTGATGGCATCGGGCTTCTTATAATCGCTTCCTAGTTTTGCAAAGATCTTGTTGTAGGAAACCCCAACGGAGACGGTGAGACCGAGCTCCTCACGAGTGGCAGTGCGGATCTGCTCGGCGATTTCCCGCCCGGTTCCAAATTGATACTGACTGGCCGTGACGTCAAGCCAACACTCGTCCATGCCATACGGTTCGACCAGATCAGTAAACCGGTAATAGATCTCATGAGCAAGCTTTGAGTATTTAAGGTATTGGTCATACTGGGGCGGGACCATAATCAGATTGGGGCATCTCTGCCTGGCTTCCCAGTTTACCATTCCGGTCTTTACTCCAGCCTTCTTCGCCAGCTGAGATTTTGCCAGCACAATGCCGTGCCTGCTTTCAGTTGAGCCACAGACCGCCACGGGTTTGCCTCGAAGGGAAGGATCGAGCATCATTTCCACAGAAGCATAAAAGCTATTCATATCGCTATGAAGGATTACTCTATCACTCATCTTCTGTACACCTCCCTGTGGCACGCATTATAACGCCGGGAGGTTTTGATATACAAGAGCGCAGTTGTCGCCAGATAAGATACAAAGTGTACGCATTTGTCGCCAGTTAAGAGAAAAAGATTGACAGAGCGGTCTTTCGGTATATATAATTTGCTCATCCAGAGACAAGGAGGGACGACAATGGCAAAGCGTGCAGATGTGACCTATCTTGATACCGGGAAGGTCATTCCACTTACAGATGCAAGCAGCCACATTTACGACGCCCAATCTGAAAAAGATAGCAACGCAATAGGACAGAAACTTCTCGAGATGCGCAAATCCAGAGACCTTTCCATGGAGGAGGTCTGCACGCTGCTTCGCAAACGTGGGGTCAGTGTGCAGCGTGGTGCCGTAAGCAAATGGGAGCTAGGGACGACTGTGCCCAACAGCTATCAGTTTATGGCGTTATGCGACACATTTGATATTGACGATGCGCTTTCTTATTTCCGCGGGAAACCCGCAATGAATGAAATTGGGCGGGCTAAAGTCGCAAGCTACCGCGCAGACTTGATCGCATCTGGCAATTATGAGCCGGAGTATGAAGAATGCGAGGTCGTCTATATTGATATGCCGTGCGTTTTGCAGCCTGCTTCTGCTGGCCCTGGCAACTTCCTGACAGAGGGCAACTATGAAACAATTTCGGTTCAGGAGTCTTCTGTGCCCAAGGGCGCAGAGTTTGGCATTCGCGTATCTGGCGACAGTATGGAGCCGGTTTTTGTTAACGGTCAGCTTGTTTGGGTACAAGAATGCAGCGAGCTTCGGCGAGGCGAGATTGGGATCTTTATGCTGGATGGCGAATCCTATATCAAAAAGTACAGTGAGAAGAAGCCCGAGAATCCCGAGGAGTTTATGGACAGCAGTGGGGCGGTCAGACCGCAGCCGGTACTGATCTCCCTTAACAAGAAGTACAAACCCATTGTCGTTCAGCCATATAATCGCTTTCAGATTGTTGGGCGCGTTCTGTGAGTGTCACAATTTTTGTACACCCGATGTGTTATGCTACAATCGTTAAGGGGTGAAGAGGTCAATTGACTAGTTGATTTTTTTACTTTGGAGGCGATGAGAATGATTGATACGATTGGACGGCTGTATGAGCTGATCGAAAAGAATCACCTTACCCTGAGTGGGCTGTGTGACATCAGCGGCGTCAATCGCTCCACCGTAACGAGCGCGAGGAGGAGAAACGGCCAACTGACGGTCGATACCATTGAACGTTTCTGTGATGGAATGAACATGCCTATCAAAGATTTTTTCGATTTCGGCTCGGAAAATCAGGAGGCAAACAATGCCAAACGGCAATAAAATCAAGGTCTATGTTGATGTTGACGCCACTTTTAACCAAGACGGAAAAATGATCCCGCGCTCCCTGGTATGGGAGGACGGCACGCGATATGTGATAGACAAGGTCCGGGATATTCGCCAGGCTGCGGCCATGAGAGCGGGAGGCCAGGGAGACAGATATGAGATCTCGATCAATGGCCATCAGAGTTATCTGTTTTTTGAGAGGAGCACCAATCTTTCCGGGAATGTTATAGGACGCTGGTTTGTCGAAAGGAAAGAACCCAGAAGCCCAAAATCCAATGTGGTAGGTACAGTGCGCTTTGCCGATGGCGGTCACGGGAAGCTGTACTCCGGAGGGATTGTAGAAAGAGACTGAGGAAGGAGCACTGAGATGGAAAGGGAATGGGATACCAGATATTACGTTGAGCAGTATTTGTTGCCGCAAGAGCTCTACTCGTCTGGCCCGATGCTCATAACTAAAATGATCGGTGATCCGGTACCTGCACTTCGAGAGCTGTTCATCCAGGGAAAGGCAGAAGACCTTCCGCAGCCTGAGCTTTATCGGGAGGATCACAGGGTCTTCTATAAGGACGATGAATCGATTCTGGTCATTCGTATAAAAATGCCAGCACCGACTGCGGTAGCGCGAAGCCGTGCTGTATATCTGTGTTACAGCGACAGAAGCGGCGATAATCTCTACCTTATGTCTGAACTTAACAGCCAAGGGCGATTCTTCCTCTGCTGCAAACCAGACCCAGAGTATGGGATTATGCACTTGCTTTGTGGAGATGCCCCGGCAGAATTGGATGAGGAATTCGATCTGGTTGCTGAGCAGTATTGGAGCCTGGTAAAAGACAACGGCCTTTCTGAATTGGCTGACATGATAAAAGAGACTAAGGTCCAGAGGGAAAAAGATAAAGTGAGCCTGGCAGGATAAAAAAGAACACCGTACATCGATCTTGGAATCGTGTACGGTGTTTTTTCATTCTAGGTATTGTGACATAAGTCTACGTGTTTCTTCCTGCATCCGTTCTACAACGAAATCTGGCCCTATAACCTGAACACCTTTTCCTAGCGAGAACACCCAGCCGAGGAACTGATTGCTGAAGGCTACGGGAATTGTCGTAGTAAAATGATCTGGGCCATCTGGGCTTATAATAATATCTTTCCCAAACCGATCCAGGAAAACGCCGACCATATCATTCTCACAGCGAAGACTGACTCTGACCTCATCTCCGCTAAACATGCCAAACAGCTGCTTACTGTACTTGACCATGTCAAAGGCGCGGAATTCCTTCTTCCCGAGGCGTGAACAGTCCGAGATGGTAAGATCGATCATCTTGTCGACGCGATAATGTTTGATAGAGCTGTCCTCAGCGTCAAAACCGACCATGTAGTAGTTCTCATCATCCCACATCAAACACCAAGGACTGATTGTGTACCAGTCCCCATTCCGTCTGAGTTCCATCTTCTTGCTCGTGTTCCAGCGGTAGTAGTGAAAGCGGATTTGACGGTCTGCGTTGATTGCATCGTGGATAATATCAACGTTGTAGTAAATGCTTTCATTTACGGTTTTCACACGGCCGGTGATGACAACCTGACGTTTGAGGTGGTTGGCGTCGTATTTGCTTACAAGCCCACCGAGTTTCTTTATGAGCTCTCGGGATTTTTTCTCTGTGATGAACTTTGAGCTCTGAACGGCATCCACGAGCAACTTAAGCTCAGGCAATTCGAAATCCCGGTTGCCAAGGTGATAGTAGTATCCGGCGCTTGTCTGTTCTGTTATAATGTCCATGCCGTACTGCTCAAGCATGGCAAGATCTTTATACAGCGTACGGCGTTCGGCATTCACGTTGTAGTCGCTCAGTTTTGCAATTATCTCCTGAGCAGTCAAGGCATGAGTTTCATCGGTTTCTTCGGACAGTATTTTTAATAAATACAGCATCTTAAGCCGCTGGTTATCGCCGGCAGACATGACACCGCCTCCTGTTATTTATGTTGTTGCCCGCATTATACCAGACTTTATTTGTGATCACAATGGGCGAGTCACTTTTTTGCGACACCCCTTGTGATATTATGAGAATAGAGAAATCAGAGAGAAGTGAGTTCAAAAGCCGCTGCCTATTGGTGGCGGCTTTGAGCACATATATCCCGTTAGTTTACGATGATTATTCACGTGATTGCAGAGTTTCTTGTTGCTTCTTAAACACTCCCATGATATGATAAGAGAGTCTAAATGTATATTTATGGCATGCGTTTATTATTACATGAGGTGACCATCATGGAAGTAAGCTACAAAAAACTGTGGAAGCTATTAATCGATAAGGATCTGAAGAAGAAAGATTTGCTATCCAAAGCTGGGATTAGTTGGTCTTCTATCACCAAGCTTTCTAAGGGGGATACTGTCAGCATGGAAGTACTCATGAAGATATGTAAAGCACTTGAATGCGATATTGGGGATATCATGGAGCTGATTCCAACAAACGAGAACGAGCAATCTTCATGATTGAAGTAGTGTGCACAGACGAATCCTAACCTAGGAGGAGCCCAAATATGCGAAAGGAAACAATCGACAGGATCAGAAAGTTTAGCGAGGATCGAGACTGGGAACAGTTTCATACTCCTGCTAATCTTGCAAAATCAATTTCTATTGAAGCAAACGAGCTTCTTGAGTGCTTCCAGTGGAGCGACAGCGATTATAACCTTGAACACGTAAAAGAGGAGCTGGCAGATGTCATCGTTTACTGTGTTGATATGCTTGATAGACTTGGACTTGAAGCCGATGAAATAGTTAATTCGAAAATGGATAAAAATGAGCTTAAATATCCTGTTTCAAAGTCAAAGGGGAACGCAACAAAGTATAACAGGTTGTAAGGGGTGAACCCATGATTATTTACGAGAATACCCGAGGCGGTTTTATTAACGACGTACGTACTGGAAGTATAGCGGCTAAAGTCCAGTCTTCTTTTGAGCGACATGGTATTCATCATAATAATGACTCCGAGTACCGGGCATGGAGCAACTCTCTCATGTATATGAGGAATGTCCTTGACGATGATGCTATCCCCGAAGATGTATCACTTGCAATTGAATACCAAATTCCGCTAACATCAAAGCGTGTTGATTTTCTGCTTGCAGGAAGAGATGATAATGATGTAGCAAACGTTGTGGTCATCGAGCTAAAGCAGTGGGAAGACAGTGGAATGACGTCGAGACCGGATGTCGTTACAGCTTTTACTGGTGGGGCAAATAGAGCCGTCTGCCATCCCAGCTACCAAGCATACAGTTATGCGAGGATTATCGAGACATTTAATGAGGATGTCTATCGCCGAAATATTCAAATGCGACCATGCGCGTATCTACATAACTACCGCGAGCAAAATCGGCCCCACATCGATAATGCCTTATATGGAGAAGCAATCGCTGCTGCCCCCATTTTTTTGCAAGAAGATGTTTCAAAACTAAGGGCTTTTATAAAAACATATATCAAGAAAAAAGATGGCACAGATCTTCTTATGAAGATTGATCATGGCAAACTTAAACCAGCAAAGGCTTTGCAGGACTCCCTAGTTTCTATGATCAGGGGGAACCAGGAATTTGTACTAATAGATGAACAAAAAGTTGCTTATGAAACTGTGCGGAAGCTGGTAGAAAGAGCTGTCCGTAAGGCAAACGATCCTGTTCATGGATCTGAAAAAAGTGTTGTTATAGTTTCAGGTGGGCCAGGTACTGGGAAATCTGTAGTTGCAATACAGCTGCTCTGTTCACTTATTGCAAAAGGATATAGTGCAAATTACGTTACAAAAAATGCCGCCCCAAGAAATGTTTACTTTGAAAAACTCAGAAGAGAAAAATATAAACTTAGTTATATTAAAAATCTGTTTAAGTCTTCAGATTCATTTTGGAATGCGCCTACAAATCTATTGGACTGTATCATTGTTGATGAGGCCCATAGGCTAAAGAAAAAATCTGCTATCTTTCATGGTGAGAATCAAGTAAAGGAACTAATAAACGCTGGGCGTGTTACAGTTTTCTTTATTGATGAGGATCAAAGAATAACAACCAAAGATATCGGCAGCAAAGACGAAATACGGAAATGGGCAGATTATTATGGAGTGTCCGTGTATGAAGGTGCTGACCTAAATCTTGTTTCCCAGTTCCGGTGTAATGGGAGTGATGGGTATCTTAATTTTCTCGATAACTTATTAGGCATCCGTAAAACGGCAAACTTATCATTTGATTATGACTATGAAATCCGGCTCTTCAGATCACCTGTAAAGATGAAAGAAGCGCTCGAGGAAAAGAATCGCTACAACAATAAATCAAGAATGATAGCTGGTTATTGCTATGAGTGGATAAGCGAAGCCAATCCGGATGGCCCCGACTATGATATTGTTCTTGAAGACGGATTCCAGGCTAAGTGGAACTTTTCAAACACACTTTTTGCTATTGCGCCAGACTCGTTTGATCAGGTAGGCTGCATACACACAACACAGGGCCTTGAATTTGATTATTGTGGAATCATCATTGGTCAGGATCTTAGATATGAAGGAGAACGCGTTATTACAGACCCTACCAAAGAAGCAATAAGTGACAAGTCATCAGGTATTCGTTCCTGCAAGGATAAGGCTTTAGCAGACAGATTGATTCGCAACACATACAAAACACTCATGTCCAGAGGGCAAAAAGGTTGTTATATATATTGTGAAGATAAACCACTCCTGGAATATATAAGTACCATGCTCGGGATCGAAATTGAATAGTGGTTTTCTTGAAATGGGAGCGTGGCAAGTATGCAACTGCCAAAATCGGATCAATTAAATATCGCCAGCCTATCGAGGCTGTTTGATAACAAATCGGAATGCTACAAGTTATTCTGGTTTCAGGCTGTCCTTAAATATGTTTGCGAAGGCAAGCAGGAAATTAGCTTCGAGGAGCTGATTGATGAAATGATAGCCGATGCCTGGTATATGGTTACAGAATACCATTTAAACCTCGGACCGAGAGACACGCTTGAAAAGGTTGTAAACTATATCTATGCAAGTACTGGGATGCTCCCGTCGGTAAAGAAGCAAGATATCCTTAATTGGCTCAGGGATTGCACAGACACAGTTGTTGCTAAATACAAAAGAGACCTTACTCTCAACGTGCCATATCGGCTCCAGGCTCCTTTTTTTGCGGGGTTCACGACGGATAGTTGGAATTGTGGAACAAAGGAGCTTGCAGCCCGAATTAACCAACAGAATCGACTAATATACTACTTCATTTTTGACACAGGGATGAATACCCGTATCAGAGTTGTATCAGAGTGGATGGACTATATGCAGGAAAACCGAGAAATAATCAGTGGTTGGATACAGTACAATATGATCCTGTATCTGCAGAGACGGAATCCTAGTGTCCCAGGCATTTCAGATAAGTTGTATCCCCCGCAGGAGAGAAAACTAGAAAAAGTTAAGAAATACTGGAAAACACTATCAGAATTGTCAGAAATCCATGATGTTTACGGGAATGAACTACTAAATCCAGGCTCTATCTCTATCGATCATTTTGTCCCCTGGTCCTACGTCGCGCATGACGAATTCTGGAATCTTCATCCAACAACGAAATCGATTAACAGCAGCAAGAGTAACCATCTCCCAGACTGGGATTTGTATTTTCCTAGGTTTGCAGATCTCGAATTCTTTTCATATCAGATGATCTGGAAGCTTGATCAGCTACATTCAGAGTTCAAAAAATGCGCAAAGGAGCATCTAAATAACCCTGAAATAGAGCACCGTTTGTACCGTCAGGGGTTATCCGAAACCGAGTTCAAGAATAGCCTCCATGATGTCATTTTTCCTGTGTTCATGTCAGCAAAATCGTGTGGATTCAGCGAATGGGAGTATACTCATGTTTGATACGATCGATTACTATAATACAAATGCTGAAGCATTTGTGACCAGCACTCTACATGCTGATATGAGCGAAGCGAGAAATCGTTTTCTTGCCTATGTTAAAGATGGCGGTAGGATACTGGATGCGGGTTGTGGTAGCGGGCGCGATTCGCTTGCTTTTCTTCAAGAAGGCTATAAAGTGAGCGCCTTCGATGCATCAGATGAACTGTGTAGGCGGGCAACTGAATTGCTTGGGTTCAGTGTTGAATGCAAAAGATTTGAGGATCTAGCCGGTGAGCCAACGTATGATGGAATTTGGGCATGTGCGTCACTACTTCATGTACCTGCAGACGTTCTTCCTGATGTGATACTCCGCTTGAAGGGACTGCTCTTGGAAGGTGGAATCCTTTATGCTTCGTTCAAAGAAGGGAATACCGAACGAATTAAAGATGGACGTTTCTTTCACGACATGACAGAAAGTACATGCAGCGCACTGTTTGAAGCCGCAGGTTTTTCAGTGCTTGAATTGTGCAAGAGTATTGATGTAAGAGAAGGCCGCTCTACCGAAGTTTGGGTCAATATTATTTGTCAAAAGTAATTTGACAGTATGCCTGCTCGACGTTTATTTGTTCACCATATTCAAAGAGGCGGGGTGTTGACATGAAAATATATGTAGGAGTCACTGATAAGAATTGGTATGAACAACTTCGTGCTGAGGGGGTTGACGAGGTGAACTTCTGGAATCCGGGAGCTTCTCCATTTAAAGCTCTATCAGAAAACGAGCTTTTCCTCTTCAAACTACATTATCCAGATAACTATATTGTTGGCGGAGGCTTCTTTGTTAGATATACTCAGCTACCACCGTTCTTGGCTTGGGATGCATTTGGCCGAAAGAATGGGACAGAATCCTATTCAGAATTGCTGCAAAGGATAGAAAAATACCGGGGTAGAAATAGTATCACTCCCTCTGCTCAAATTGGCTGTACCATTCTTACAGAGCCTTTTTGGTTCGAGGAATCGGAGTGGATACCTGTTCCCGAGTGGAGCAAAAGTATTGTAAAAGGAAAAACATATTCGACTGAAACAGAGGTTGGCCAAAGGCTTTATAGAGACGTGCAGGATCGCCTTTCTTATAGTGGACTAGATGTGGTATCTGGTAGGGCTGAGAAGGAACGCTACCGCGAAGGAGTCGCAAAACACCGTCTTGGGCAAGGAGCGTTTAGAATTGCTGTAACAGATGCTTATCAGCGCAGGTGTGCTATAACTGGTGAGAAGACACTTCCCGTCCTTGAAGCGGCACACATTCTCCCATATGCGGAAAATGGGCCGCATACTGTAACAAATGGAATTCTTCTCAAATCGGACTTTCATACTTTGTTTGATGAAGGTTATATAACCATCACGCCAGAATACAGAATTGAAGTAAGCCATCGCCTCCATGACGATTATGGCAATGGTAAAGACTACTACAAATACCATGGGCAAAAAATCTTAATCATCCCAGATCAAAGAACTCAACGGCCAGACCCTCATTATATTGAATGGCATAATGATCATATTTATTTAGGATAATTAACGGTGCTATGAGTACGAATTTTTACACCAATTATAGCGACGTCAAGTTCATTGACAAGCTGAAAAGAAATATTGACACATGCAAAACGTTTTCTTTTTCAGTAAGCTTTATAAAAAAACCCGGGCTTCGGCTTGTTGCCCCTAATATCGAAGCAGCACTTGCCAGGGGAGCCCATGGTAAGATTATCACTTCCACATATCAAAATTTCACAGATGTTGATTCCCTGCAATTCTTCTACGGCCTTCAGACACAGTATCCTGATCAGTTCGCCTGTAGACTCGACCGAGAGTGCTTTCACGACTATAACGGAAGCGCGGTTGGTTTCCACTCCAAAGGATATCTCTTTGAGTTTGAGGATCATACTGAGCTTTTGGTCGGCTCTTCCAACATCACTGTTTATGCTCTCCTGAAGAATGTAGAATGGGATGTGTCTGTCATCGATGAAGACACAGGAGAGACATATTCAGCAGCAAAGGCTGAGTTCGATTCGCTGTGGGAACAGACACTGCCGTTATCCCAGGACTTAATCATCGAATATAAGACCCGCCTGTACTATTCCATTGAGAGATGGGATATGGACTATGACGTGGCTAATTCTGAGATCAAGCCGAATTACATGCAGCGGAGGGCCCTAAAAGAGCTCAACCGCATGCGGGCAATGGGCGCGGCTAGAGCGCTGATCACAGCGTCCGCGGGATCTGGTAAAACTTTTCTTGCCGCTTTTGATGCACTCAACTTCAATCCTCGGAGGCTTCTATATATCGTACATGAGGGATCAATCCTCATGAAATCCTATGAGACATTCTCCCGTGTCTTCGGAAGCGACCGGAGTTACGGAGTTTTTAATGGGGAGTATAAAGAGCAAGACGCAGACTTTGTTTTCACCACAAACGTTACGATGGCGAATTCCCTTGAGCTTTTTGAGCCGCATACATGGGATTATATTATCATCGATGAGTGTCATCATGCCACGGCGGAGACATACCGAAAGATCATAGATTATTTTGAACCTCAGTTTTTGCTGGGGATTACCGCAACACCGGAACGCATGGATGGCGAGGATGTATTCAGCCTGTTCGATCAGAACGTGCCCTATGAGCTCCGGCTCAGGGATGCCATCATAAACGGGCTTGTAGTACCATTCAAGTATTACGGTATCCGCGATGAACTAATTGAGTACGGCGTAACTCAGACTCGTGGCCATAAATTCGTTGAGCAATTCTCCGATGAGGCTCATTGCGAATTCATTTATCGCATGATCGAAAAGCATCGGGAGCCCGGCCAGAAGCTCAAGGCTCTGGCATTCTGCCGAGATATTTCCCATGCTATCCGTATGTCTCAGGCGATGGAGGATTATTATCACACTCGCTATCTTACCGGCAAAAACTCTGTTGGTGAGCGTGTCCGGGCATATAAAGACCTCCAGGATGACGCAGCAGATCTGGAGATTCTTTTCACCGTCGACATTCTGAATGAGGGCGTAGATATTCCTGGAGTTAACATGGTGTTGTTTCTCCGCCCGACCGATTCACAGACAATCTTCATTCAGCAACTCGGCCGCGGCCTGCGCAAATATGAAGGCAAAAAGTATGTGACGGTATTGGATTTCATCGGCAACGATTATAAGCGGAGTGTGCAGATTGCCTTCGCGCTGGGCAGCATGGCAGAGAACTTTGTCGTGGAGAAAAACCTTGTTGCGGCCCTTGTCGCTGATAACTTTGCCAGGATTGGACTAGTCGACTACGGCGTAGAGATACACCTTGACGACCTGAGCAAAAAAGAGGTATTGGCGTATATCGATGAGGTTAACTTCAACACCAAAACTTATCTGCAACAGGACTATAACAATTTCAAAAAATACATCAGCGCATCTCGATACCCTGCTCATGTGGACTACCTGAACAACGACTATGCCCCTGATCTGATCAAGTTTATGCAATCCCGGATCAGCGGTCGCAAGAACGCTTCTTACTTGGGCTTTCTCCAGGCTATCGGTGAAGAGAATTTGCCCTCGTTCAGCGAACGGCAAGAGAGCTTTATAAAATACGTGTCCGAAATGCTCCCGATTGTCAGGCCCTATGAGTACCTGATAATTCAGGCCTTGATTCAGTGGGCCGGGGAATGCGATCTGGGTGAGGCCCAGCGGCATGTCCAGGTCAATGCACAAAACTTCAATCAGGCTGCGTTTGACCACGCACTGCACTACATGTTTGCCAGCGGATTCTTCTCACTGTCGGACAACACCCTTTCCTTCGCTGATATTGATTTGGGTGTGGAGTTTGATGAATATATGCGCGACCTGCTGGAATATGGGCTGGGCAAACATGATGTGGACTTCCATAACGCAGCGCCGGATGAAGTGTTCCATCTCTGGGCCAAGTACCGCAAAGAACAAGTTCAGCAGCTTTTGCTGAACAACCCCAAGGACATCATGCTTGGAACAAAGATATACGACGGGGTCGTGTATGCGTACGTTACGGTCATTAAATCCAGCAGCACCGCTGAAAATCTGAAATACGCAGACGGCTACATTGATGCGGACACTTTCCAGTGGGAAACCGTGGCAAACGTCAGTGACCGAGAGTTGAACGCTCTGAAAGAAAGCCGCGGAATTCACATCTTTGTCCGCAAGGTCGATAACGAAGATGGCATCCAACTCCCATTTACCTATATTGGCATGGGCAAGATGGAGTATATCGAAGGTTCAAAGAAACCCAATGGAGCCCATCTCTTCCGTGTTCCTATGGAGGCGACAGCTCCGGAGGACATTTATTTCGATTTCAAATTGCCTGAATAACGGAGAAAACATGAAAACGATAAATGTTGTAGCTGCCATTATTCGTGACGGTAATAAAATCTATGCCACACAGCGCGGATATGGCGATTATAAAGATGGATGGGAATTCCCCGGGGGTAAGATCGAACCGGGCGAGACTCCACAACAAGCTCTGGCACGGGAGATAAAAGAAGAATTGGACACCGATATAGCCGTTGGAGATTTCCTTACGACTATCGAGTATGATTACCCGGCCTTCCATCTGAGCATGCAATGTTTCTGGGCAACCATTTGCAAAGGAGAACCTGTCCTGAAGGAACATGAGGCTGCAAAATGGCTTACCGCGGATAATTTGGATTCTGTAGAGTGGCTCCCAGCTGATTTAACCATTATCTCACTCATCAAGGATAAGTTAATCGACCAGATCGCCATGGATATTCTGATCAGACATCACGCAGCATTTGAGGAACTGAGTAAATAAGGATTTGAGGCAAATAGCAATGGCGAACACAAATTCAGAAAACCCACGGATAGGGCGAGAATTTCAAGACCTTGTGCAGTCGATTGTGGAAAAGCGATATTGTATACCATTTGAGCAGGAAGCGACCATCCCTATCGGAAAACCGCCCAAGAAGCACAAGTATGATCTTGCCAGTATAGATCGTTCAATTGTGGTTGAATGCAAATGTTATACATGGACTGAATCGGGGAATGTCCCAAGCGCAAAACTGATGGGGCTTGATGAAGCGGTTTTCTACTTTGGCTTTTTACCTCCCAAAACGCGGAAAATCCTTTGTATGAAGAAAGCCATTTTTCCTGGGAAAGATGAAACCTTAGCCGATTATTATGTTCGAGTGCATGGCCACCTGCTGGGCGATGTTTACGTTTATGAAATAACTGACGACTTGCAGATCCGAGAAATAAGGAACGGGAACAATTGAAAGACCTATGATTTAATTTTCCCCAGTATATTTTAATTTTGGCCGCAAGTTTTAATTTTGCCTGTATGATTTAATTTTATATCCGAGGCAGAATATCCCCGGCGGCCGTAAAACAGAAAAGGGACTTTTACACAAAACTCGCAATGAACGAGAAAAGTGTGAAAGTCCCTATTTTTATGCCTTTTTCGGCCGCTTTGTGCAGGAAAAGGCTTTTTCAATTTGTATCAATTACTGCGTCTTTATAGACCCGGCCTGCGGAACCGGAGGAATGCTCATTGAGGCCATTCGGCAGATGAATGATGAAAAGGCGGCATATGGAAGAATCTACGGTCAGGAAAAGAACCTTGCCACCTCCGCCATCGCCCGGATGAACCTATACCTGCACGGCGCACTGGATTTCAAAGTCACGCAGGGAGACACATTGCGCAATCCCAATTACATATATCGTGGAAGCCTGCAAACCTTTGACTGCTGCATAGCGAACCCGCCATTCGGCCTTTCCAAGTGGGGAGCGGAGCAATTTGCCTCCGATGTTTACGGCAGAAACATTTGGGGCTGCCCGTCAGATTCAAACGCGGACTTTGCATGGCTCCAGCATTTGGTGAAATCCATGGATCCCAAGACCGGCAGATGCACCGTCATTCTCCCTCAAGGCGTCCTGTTCCATGGCGGCAAAGAGGGCGAAATAAGGAAGCAGCTTATTGAGTCGGACAAGCTCGAAGCTGTGATCACATTCGTCGGCGGCCTTTTTTATGGGGCCGGAGTATCCGCATGTGTCCTCTGTCTGAATAACAATAAACCAGAAAACCACAAACGGAAAGTATTGCTGATCGATGGCTCTGGCATTTATACCGCGCAGCGGGCACAGAACATCATGACCGAAGAAGATGTTGAAACAGCATACGCGCTTTATACCGGTTATGCCGATGTGATCGACAAGGCAAAGGTCGTCACCATTGAAGACATCGCCGCAAAAGATTACACACTTTCCGTAAACACCTACATTGAGAAAACACAGCAGGAAGTCGTCGATCCGGCAACGATCCGCCAGAAATACTACGACGCCCTAGCAGCTGTGTACGACGCCGAAGAAACACTGAAGAATTTGCTGATAAAGGAGGGCCTGCTCAATGAGTAACCGCATAACCATCGACGAGTTGGAATCCTACCTTTGGAATTCGGCAGTCCTCCTCCGCACTCACATCGACGCTGGGGCCTACAAGCAGTACATTTTCCCGCTCCTCTTTTTCAAACGCATCTGTGACGTGTATGACGAAGAGACCGCAGCAGCCTTAGAAAAGTACGGTGATGACATCGACGATTTCGACGAAGAAGAGCTGCACACCTTTGTGGTGCCGAAGGGCCATCACTGGAAGGACGTCAGAGAAGTAACTGAAAATGTGGGCTCCGCTATCGTAAACGCATTCCACGCTATCGAGAAAGAAAACATTGACCTGCTCCATGGCGTTTTTGGTGATGGCGCTTGGACGAACAAGAACCGTCTGCCTGACGCCCTGCTGCGAGACCTAATTGAGCATTTCAGCAGTAAAACGCTCTCCATCGCCAATTGCCCGGAGGATGAACTTGGCCAAGGATACGAGTACCTGATCAAAAAATTCGCAGATGACAGCGGCCACACGGCACAGGAATTTTACACAAACCGTACCGTCGTACACCTTATGACCGAAATTCTGAAACCGCAGTCCGGTGAGTCAATATACGATCCCACCTGCGGCAGCGCGGGCATGCTGATTTCCTGCATAGCCTATTTGAAGCAGCAGAATAAAGAATGGCGCAACGTAAAAGTGTACGGTCAGGAAATTAACCAGCTGACGTCCGCCATCGGCAGGATGAACCTCTTCCTTCATGGCGTACAGGATTTCCATATCGTTAATGACGATACGCTGAAAGCACCGGCATTTATCAAAAACGGTGAGCTGCAGAAGTTTGACCTCGTGCTCGCCAATCCGCCCTATTCTATAAAGCAATGGGATCGAACAGCATTTGAGTCGGACAAATACGGCAGAAACTTTTTAGGAACCCCTCCGCAGGGACGTGCGGACTACGCCTTCTTCCAGCATATCCTTGCAAGCCTGAAACCCGGCACCGGTCGCTGCGCGATCCTCTTCCCGCATGGCATTCTGTTCCGCAATGAAGAGAAAGAAATGCGGAAAAAGCTGGTGCAAAGCGATATGGTCGATTGCGTAATCGGCTTGGGGCCGAACCTGTTTTTCAATGCCCCCATGGAAGCCTGCGTCGTTATCTGCCGAACCTATAAGGACCCCGCGAAACGCGGCAAGGTGCTTTTTATTAATGCCGTGAAAGAGGTCACCCGTAAAAACGCACAGAGCTATTTGGAGGATGCCCACATCGCGCATATCGCGTCGGCTTATGAAAAATATACCGGTGAAGAGAACTATGCCAAGGTAGCAACAATACAGGAAATTGCCGATCAGGATTACTCCCTGAATATCCCCCTGTATGTACGCGGAACCATCATTGACACCACGCCCGCAGCGACGGTCGAAGAATGTGTCGATGATTGGCTGGCACAGAGCATTACCCTGCGTGAAGAGACGCAGAAGCTGCTCGACTTGCTGACAAAGGAGGCAGAATAAATGTCAAGAGTAAAACTTGGCGATGTTGCAAGAGAATACAAAGCAACCGTAAAAGACGCCTCCGGTCTTCCCATCGTTGGCCTTGAACACCTTACTCCCGGTGAAATTACACTGGATCGCTGGGACGAAGGTACAGAGAACACCTTTACGAAGGAATTCAAAAAGGGACAGGTGCTTTTCGGACGCCGGAGAGCCTACCTGAAAAAGGCTGCGCTGGCCCCGTTTGACGGCGTATGTTCCGGTGACATTACCGTTATCGAAGCAATCCCCGGAAAAATCTTACCAGACCTACTGCCGTTCATTATCCAGAACGATTTACTGTTTGACTACGCTGTGGGGAAATCGGCAGGATCGCTGTCGCCCCGCGTGAAGTGGATTGACCTCAAGGATTACGAATTTGAGCTGCCGGAGATCGGCAAGCAGGCACCCATGGTGGAGCTTCTGCAGGCAGCACACGCAGCCAGAAAAGCCTATAAGGAACTGATATTTTGCAGAAGATGATGTTTTGTTTGCAAAAATCACTCCATGTATGGAAAATGGCAAGGGTGCAATAGCGAAAGGCTTATCAAATGGCATTGGAGCAGGATCAACGGAGTTCCATGTATTGAGACCTGTAGCAGGCAAGAGTAACCCTTACTGGATATACACCATAACTATGTTTGATGAATTTCGTACCGGTGCGCGAAAAGTAATGACTGGTACTGGCGGTCAATTGCGTGTACCCATAAACTACCTGTCAAATTATCCGATTACACTGCCACCGATCGAACTACAGAACCAGTTTGAAGCTATCGTCCAACAGAGCGATAAATCAAAATTAACCATCGAAAATAGTACAAACAATCAGGAGGAAACAGAACGCAAGAGATAACATCATCCTTATGGTCGATGAGGCCCACCGGACGCAGGAAGGAAACCTCGGTGAAAAGATGCGGAAAGCATTGCCGAATGCGTTTTTCTTCGGTCTGACCGGTACCCCCATCAACAAACTGGACAAAAACACATTCCGTACCTTCGGATCATTGGACGATAAATCCGGCTATTTGAGCAGATATTCCTTCGCAGATTCCATCCGTGACGGCGCAACGCTACCGCTGAATTTCGAGCCCGTCCCTGTGGAGCTTCACGTCAATCAGGATGTGGTGAATGAGGAATTTGACCGGCTGGCACGGGAAGCAGGACTGTCCGCTGAAGAGAAGTCCGACGTAGCAAAGCGCGTCCGCATGCTGTTCCTGTTCAAGCTCACAGATTTTGAATTGTTCGTAAACGGGAAAAAGTCAAAGTCCTACCTGCCGGGCGAGTGGCGCGATTATTTCGGAACCCCGGTCGAACAGCATGAAGAATCCTACAAAATCAATCTGGCAGATGGTTATATCACCACAGATAAAACATAAAAGGACGGTGTGCTATGGTCAACAGTATAGGAATAGAAGAAGTAAATCTGGACGGTTTCCAGATTGTTAGATCAGAAATGTTTTTGCATTTCCCGCGCAAGGGTGAAGCCACATGCACCGTCTGGCCGACAAAGATTTCTTTTAGCAAACTTGCCCTGACCTCCCTGAACAGCTGTGAATATGTAAGAATTGAGATAAATCCTAACACCAAGTGTCTGCTTGTTGTCCCCGTCACATCGAAGGACAAGGACAGCATACGCTGGATCAAGGGGCAGAAAGAATTCACTGTCCGGAATATGGAATCGAAGCAGTTTGGTGACATCTTGTATTCCACGTGGGGGCTGAATCCACAGTGCAATTATAGAGCTGCAGGCAGGCTGATTTCTTCTAAGGGAAAAGTGATGCTGCTTTTTAATTTCACAGATGCAGAAATGTGGAAGGGAAAGAAAGCAGGTAAAGACAGTGAATGATACCTACATGTCATTTTACCTACGAGCGAACAGGGTGCATATCTTTGTGGATGCACTGCGGAAAATAGGCCAGCCGAAATACATCTGCTTCATGATAGAAGAAAACGGAAAGACTCTCGTGATGGCACCGTACCCGAAAAAAGATTTCTATTCGCATCGTGTCCCACCGGGAGTATACAACGGCAGCAAGAGCATGGAGGTTTGCAGCCTGCGGCTGTGCCGGATCCTTGCAGACCTTTACGCATGGGATCTGGATGCGTCGTACAGAGTGCCCGGAACGATTATCCAGAGAAAGAATATCGCCATGTTCTATTTGGATGAGGCCGAGGTCATCGAGCACGATGAAATGTTCATGTATAAGGAATGAAAACCATAAAAACGATTGACCCACAGACAATTCTGCCTGTGGGCCTTTTCAACACGAAAACGGTGTTATAATTGAATTGAACTACTTTATCAGACGTATCATTTTGCTGTACTTACCTACTTCCAGACACCTTTTGGGAGTAATACAGCAGAAATAGCTCTTTTGTCTTTTTGACAAAAGAGCTATTTCAATGATATCCGTTCTTGTCGGCACGGGTGATATATCTGCGATATGATATCGCACTTTCGTGCGATGATATATGCCTGCGGCATATGGAGGAACGGATATTATATCATGCTTGCGCAGCAAGCATATCATACGGTTTTCCGTATATCATATTGCGATAGCGATATATCATTTTACCCCACGCAACTAAAAACCGGATGCAGCCTTCCTAAAGAAAACTGCATCCGGTTTTTATGCTTTTCGTTTACACGCTCAGGTCAACCCATATGACGGGGCGGATATTCCAAGCCGAGCGATGGATTATATATCCGTACTCGCTTATTATTCCGAGGGCATCGACATATGCCGCGTCGCGGCTGTATACGCCCGGCGAACGGAGCCACCACCAGCCGTTGCCCATTGCGTTGACGGTTCCGCCGCGATGCGCCGTGTATGCCGTCACAGGGGCAAGTAGCTGTTCTCGGCTCAGAGCGCGCGCCTCATCAATGCTGAGCAGGAACACCCGGTCGACGGTATTGCTGCCGCCGGGAGTGCCATAGGCCGGGTTGTCCTTATTTTCAAGCTCCGTTTCAAGCACAAGCTTCTGTTCGTTCTCCGTGAATGCCGCGCTATAAAAAACCTCGTTGAGCCAAGCGTGCAGTGTACACTCCGCCCATGTGGAGGTACCGTCGAAAACGTCGTGATACGGCTGGGTATCTATCAGGTACCACGTCATAAGCTGCGCTTTGTCGCCGTCGCGCGACAGGACTATCCATTCAAGCGGCTCTGCGCCGTTATCCGTCACATCGTCCTGCTCGTAGCTGCCAAACAGCACATGCTCGCCGACGGCCGCAGCGCTTATTTCCGCCTTCAGGCGAAGCAGCTCCGCCTCGTCGCCATCCGCTCCGTCAAGTAGCTCTATCGCCGCCTGATATTCTCCGCCGCGGATAAGCTCGCGCGCCCGCTCCTCGACAGTCGGCGTGGGGACGGGCGTCGGCTCCGGGGTGGGTTCCGGGGTTTCTGTGGGAAGCGTCTCGGTCTGTTCCGGCGCGGCGGGCGCCGACGCTTCTCCCCCGCAGGCGCACAGCGCGAACGCCATGCAGAATATCAGCAGCGCGCAAAGGGTCTTTCTGAATGCCATTCTTATTTTCTCGCTGCGATATAAGCCTTGATGACATCCACCGCACCCTGTACGCCGATGCGGCCGCTGTCGATGCAGAGGTCATAGTTCTCCGCCTCGCCCCATATCTGATCGGTATAGTAGCGGTAGTAGCTGGAACGATCCTTATCGACTTCCTTTATCAGCTTCTTCGCCTGATCCTCATTGAGATTCTTACGCTTCATAATGGTCTTGATGCGGGTCGGCATGTCGCCCATGATGAACACGCGCACAACGTCGTCGCGGTTGCGCAGGATGTAGTCCGCGCAGCGGCCCACGAAGATGCAGTTCCCCTTCTCTGCGAGCAAACGCATAACGTCAAACTGCGCCGTGGCAACCTGCATATTGAGGCGGAAGCCCTCGTTCATCCCGACGTAGTGCGGCACGGGGACTATGTACGTGTTCACGCGCTTCTCATCGTAGGAATCGAATATTTCCTTGCTGAAGTGCGAGTTTTCAGCCGCCTCGTCAACTATCTCCTTGTCGAAGCACCTGTAATCAAGCTCCTTCGCAAGAGCGCGCGCGATATCGTGCCCGTTGCTACCATGCTGTCTGCCCAATGTGATTATCATTCAGAGCACCTCCCTTTGGAATATAAAAAACAAATTTACTACCACTCAAGCATCTTTGCAAATGCGTCCAGCGCCTTGCCGCGCGGGACATAGATGCGGTATATCTTATACGGATCCGCGCCGGTGACATAGACCTTGCCGTCCATGCATATTCCGAAGCGGTAATAATCGCCGATTATCGCCTGCGTATATCCGTTGTAGCCGCCCGCCGGGTAGCAGAAAACGTACGGCTCCTTCCCGGTCACGCGGGTAAGGTCGAGCTTGGAGCGGTACATCTGCTCCGCCTGCTGCTCGGTATTCATATACGCCAGCGCCGGATGCGTCGTCGTATGGCTCTGTATCGAAACAAGGCCGGAGTCGGAAACCTCCTTCACCTGCTCCGGAGTCATGCAGCTCACGCCGCCGTTATAGTTCATGGAATCGGTGATGATGAAAAACGTTGCCTTTACATTATACTTTTGCAGGAGCGGATAAAGTATCGTGTAGTTATCCAGCCGTCCGTCGTCAAAGGTCAGGATTATGGGCTTTTCATACTCGTCCACATGCTCCAGATCCTCAAACCATATCGGCTGATATCAGTTCTCGACAATATACTTGAGCTGCTCCTCCATCTCCGACGGTCTGACGCTGAGCTCTCTCTGCGAATCGTAGGGCACATCCTCGGCCACATAGTGATACATGAAAACCGGCACTCTGTACCCCCTCAGGAACTACCCAATCTCCCGCCGCCGGCGTACAGTACAGGTGGTTCTGCTCCACATCGTCAAGCAGCGAGATGCCCATCTGCTCGCATACCGCCATGACCGGCAGATAACCCGCGCCGCGATAGCTCAGAAGCTCCGTACCCTCGCCGCCAAGGCTCAGTTCCCCGCCGCGCCACGTAAGCTCTATCATGCCGTCACTCTCGGTGTAATCGATGCCGAGGGCGGCGAAAAATTCCTCCGTCGAAACATAGGTCACATCGCCCGAAACCACGCTGCCGCTAAACGCCGTACCGTTGACCGTTACGCTTACGCCGGCGGGAAGCTCCGGTTCCGGAGTCGGAGTCGGGCTTGGCTCCGGAGTCGGAGTCGGCTCCGGGGTAGACTCCGCTGCTTCAATGCTCTGCGGTTCAGCTGTCTGCGCGCCGCATCCGGCAAGCAGCAGCGCCGCCATAAGAGCAGCACATAATATACATATTGCCGTTGTTTTTGTCTTTGCTTTCATTTTCAATGCCTTTTTCTCTTTTCTCAAGTACCATTTTACCACTGCGTCCCGCCCATGGCAAGGAGTAATTCCGCCGCGCTTTTCAGCGTTTTTTATACAGCCCCTTTTCGTGCATGAAATCAAGGAAGCCGTCCGCCGCGCCGAGCGTAAAGCCGGATTTCTGGAGCATGTACACAAGACTGGCCTTCGAACGCACGGCGATGAGATTCTTGGTGCAGAACACGCTCTTCACCTCGTCGTACGGCAGCTCCACAGGCTCGCCGGAGCCGTTGAAAAACTCCATCCGGTCAGTATAAGCGGCCATCTTCATCTGCATCACGCCGCTTCTCGTGAGTTCGCGGCTGCGCTTCATAAACAGGCTCACGGACGCGTAATAGTAACAGAGCATCATCCCGTAATAGACGAGAACCGCTATCGGGATAAAATAGCTTATGCTTCCGCCGCTGAGGCGCGCAAACAGCCAGACGGCCAGCGCAAGCGCGAATATTATGTGATATACGATATACCTCGGCCGCCTGAAGCAGCAGTATTCGTAAAACTCCTGTACCAGCTTCTTGGTATATGCGCTGTCACATCTGAACTTTGCTTCCATGCTTCTCCCCCGCTTTCCGCCGACAGTATAGCATAAATGCGGAGCGTAGGCAAGTATTGCCCACCGCTCCGCATAGACTTTATACAAGTACTGATTCCGGAGGTCGACGCATGATACGCAAACGCAGACTCATCGTGAATACCGCGCTGCTGACCGGCTCGTCGCTGCTGATGAGCTGCATCGGGATGGCGTTTCAGGTGTGGCTCGTCGGGCGCATAGGCGTGGCCGGGATCGGGCTTTATCAGCTGGTGCTGTCGGTGAGCTTCCTGTGCGCCACGGTCGCCATCTCCGGTATACGCTTCGCCGCGACGCGGCTGATATCCGAGGAGCTGGGGCGCGAAAATCCCGGCGGTGTGCGCAGTGCGATGCTGCGCTGTGTGGCCTATGCGCTGTTCTTCGGTCTGGCGTCGGGGCTGGTGCTGTGGCTGCTGGCGGAGCCGGTGGGCTTTCTCTGCATCGGCGACGCGCGCACTGTTCGCTCTCTGCGCATTTCGGCGCTTGGGATGCCGTGCATCTCGCTGTGCGCCGCGTTTTCCGGCTACTTCACGGCCTGCGGCCGGGTCTGGAAGCCGACGTTCATCCATTTTGCCGAGCAGCTTGCGGGCATCGCGCTTGTCGCGTATTTCCTGCGCGCGGTGCCGGGCGGCGAGATCGAGCAGAGCTGTGCCGCCGTGACCTTCGGGCGGCTGCTGGCGGATGTTTTGTCCACGATTCTTATGCTGGTATTCTACCTTGCCGACCGGCGCAGTTATTACAACGCTGAGACGAATAATTCGCATCTGACGGGGCGGATGCTCAAGATCGCGCTGCCGCTCGCGGCCTCGGCATACGCGCGCAGTGCCCTGAACACGATGCAGCATCTGCTCGTTCCGCGCGGTCTGCGCGCCGCGGGCTTCTCCGCCGACCGCGCCCTCGCGGGCTACGGCATCATTCAGGGTATGGTTCTGCCGATACTCGGCTTTCCGGCCTGCCTGATGTCGGCGCTGGCGGAGCTTATCGTGCCGGAGCTGACGGAAGCGCAGGTGCAGCGCGACAACGCCGGTATCGCGCGGGCGATACGTTCACTCTTGAAAATGAGCCTGCTGTTTTCCGGCGGGGCGGCGCTGTTCATGTTTGTGTTCTCGGATAAGCTCGGCCTTGTGATATACAGCAGCGCCGAGGCCGGGCGGTACATCCGCATCCTCGCGCCGCTCATCCCCGTGATGTACACGGACATGACCGTCGACGGCTGTCTCAAGGGGCTGGGGCAGCAGGTGTGGAGCATGGGGATAAATATAGCAGAAGCCCTGTTGGGGCTTCTGCTTGTATGGCGGCTGCTGCCGGTTTACGCGCTGGCGGCGTATATCGGGGTGATATACTTCAGCGAGATATTCAACTTTTCGCTGAGCTGTCTGCGGCTGAAGCGCGTTTTTCCCGCCGCTTGAGCATCTTTTCGTCGTTTTTGTGCAGTATCGGGGAGATGCGCTTATAGAGCAGGAACGTGAGTGCCGAGACGATAATGCCCTTGAGCAGGTTGAAGGGCACAACCGCGAACAGCACGAGAGTGGAGACGCTGTTTATCGCGGAGTTGACCTGCGTACCCATGCCGACGATGGCGTCGAGCGGCATACCGAACATTTCGGCGAACTTCGGCAGGAGGTATATCGCGTTGAAGGCGCTGCCGAACACGGTCATGATCAGAGTGCCGACGGCCATGCCGACGAGCGCCGACTTCTTGCCGGGCTTCGCATGGTAGACGATGCTGGCCGGAAGGACGAACGAGCAGCCGACGACGAAGTTTGCAAAGTCGCCGACGTAGGCGGTCGTCGTGCCCTTGATGATGAGCTTGACGAGAACCTTCACCAGCTCCGCGACGACTCCGGCCACGGGGCCGAGGTAGAAGGTGCAGATGAGGATGGGCAGCTCGCTGATGTCGAGCTTATAGAACGACGGGGCGAAAAACAGCGGCAGCTCGACCAGCATGAGCACGCCCGCCATGCTTGCGAATACGGCGGTGTAACTGATATAATGGGTGCTGGAAAAGAGCTTTCGGTCGTGCGTGAGGCGCTTTTCACACAGCCACGCGACGAGGATGATCCCCGCGAATACCGCGGCGCAGACGAGAACGAATTTTAGGGTTTCCATGGTTTTGCTTTCCTCCTGAAATAAAAAAATTCCCGTGGACAACTCCACGGGCAGGCAGGACGGATAAAATTGAAAGTGTATCCCAAGCCGGAACGGCTCGAAATATATTTCTTCTTTCATCCAGACTTTACTGTCGGTTCCGGAGTTGCACCGGATCATGCCTTTCGGCTCGCGGACTTTACCGCCGGTCGGGAATTTCACCCTGCCCTGAAGATTTCATGCACAATATAGCACGCACAATTACTATTGTCAATACGGAGTTTTGGGGTTATTATAAATTTATATCATTCTGAACCGAGGTGGCACAATGCACGAGCGGGAAAAATGCTGCTGCTTTACCGGGCACCGTCCGGCCAAGCTCCCATGGGGCGCAAACGAGGTCGATCCGCGCTGCGCCGCGCTGAAAAACGAAATATCCGCCCGGCTCGATGGGATATACGAGACCGGCTGCCGCCACTTCATCTGCGGAATGGCGCTGGGCTGTGACATGTATTTCGCCGCCGCCGTCATCGCGCTTCGCCGCCGGTACCACGATGTGACGCTTGAGGCCGCGATCCCATGCGCCTCGCAGGCCGACCGCTGGAACGCCGCACAGCGGGCGCTGTACAACTCGATGCTCGCCGAGTGCGACGAGGTGAGCATATTGCAGCACGGCTACACGCCGGACTGTATGCAGGCGCGGAACAAGTACATGGTCGATTCCTCCGCCGTGCTGCTCGCCTGCTTCGACGGGCGCCCCGGCGGCACGATGAACACAATCCTGTACGCCCGCCGTCAGGGTGTGCAGACGGTGATAATAGATATATAAAACAGCCCGATTTCATCTGAAATCAGGCTGTTTTGATTATTATTCAGCGATGCCTTTTCATCCTATCAGGAAGCTTTTAAGCGCCGGGATATCCGGTAAGATATAGTCTGCTCCGGCGGCGGCAAGCTCGCCGGGGGCGGCGTAGCCATACTCCACGCCGATGCACTTTATCCCACAGCGGTGCGCGCCGAAAACGTCATACTTCGTGTCGACGACAAGCACCGTTTCCTCCGGTGCAGCGCCCAACGACCCCATGACGCGGCTGACGATCTGCCATTTTTCGCTGTTGTTCCCGTCTGCCCGGCTGCCGCAGATGACGTCAAACAGGCCGAGCATACCGTTTTCCTCCAGCAGCTCGCGCGCAAGCTTTTCGGGCTTGGAGGTTGCGACAGCGGTGACAAGGCCGTGCGCCCGCAGCGCAGCCAGCAGCTCCGCAACGCCGGGAAAAACACAGCATTCGTGCAGCCCGGTCGGCTCATAGCGGACGCGGAAATCCGCAGTCGCCTGCTCCGCCTCCTCCTGCGTGAAGCCGAAGTGCTCCATGAACATATCCACCAGCGGCGGCCCCGCGAAGCAGCGCAGGGAGTCCAATTCCGCGTCCATACCGCGCAGGTTTATCGCGTAGCGGACGGACTTCGTTATGCCCTCGACGGTGTCGAACACCGTGCCGTCAAAATCGAACAGAATGTATTTGAACATCATATTTCTCCGTTTTTGTCATTATTGATTACCGCATTATTATATTATAGGCGTAATCATGTGTCAATCCGGGAAAAATGCGCATATATAATACTGTATTTTTATTTACAGAGGTGGCATTATGACAAGCACATATTTTCTCGGAGCAAATTCGGCTCAGGGCTTTTACTCATTATACGGCGGCTTCCCGCCGCGCGGCGGATTCCTGCACATAATCAAGGGCGGCCCCGGCACGGGCAAATCCGGCTTCATGCGCGCCATAGGCGCCGAGGCCGAGCGGCGCGGCATGGACGTCGAATACGTCCTCTGCTCCGGCGACCCCGACTCGCTCGACGGCGTGTATATCCCGGCGCTGAACACGGCGTGGGTCGACGGCACGGCTCCCCACGCCCTAGACCCGGTGATATTCGGCGTTACCGGAGATTATGTAAACATTGGCCGCTTCTGCCGCACACCGTTTTCACCTGAAAATCAGGAGGCGATAAGGCGGATAACCCCAGCCTACAAGGCGCTGTACGCCGAGGGATACGAGCACATCGCGGCGGCGGGGAAATGCGAAGTCCTCGGTGACTTCGATCTCGCCCCGTTCGAAAAGCGGCTGGATATGATTCTCCGCCGTTGCCCCGCGGACGGCGCGCCATATGAGCGGCGCGTGTTCCTGCGCGCCATAAGCTGCCGCGGGCTGTTGTCGCTTGCCGACACGCTGGCCGGTTACGGCGAGGTGTACGAATTCACGAGCAGCCAAGGCGGGGGCGCTCCCGCGCTGGAGCTTGTGCGCCGGGAAGCCGAGCGGCGCGGCCTGTGCCGGGTGCTCTCCATGTCGCCGCTGCACCCAGAACGCATTGACGCCGTGATGCTCCCCGCCGCCGGTATCGCGTTCTTCGACGGCTCATACGGCACCGGCTCCGCGCGGCACATAAGGCTGGATTCCATGCTCACCGGTTCGCCGCGTTCCGGCCACGCGGCTGAAGTGAAGACCGTAGCATCGCTCCGCAGCAAGCTGCTCGATCTCGCTGTTGAAAAGCTGAGCCGCGCGAAGGCGCTGCACGACGAGCTTGAATTGGAGTACCGGCCGTATATGGATTTCCCCGCGCTCACGGACTACACGAACGCGGAGATCGAACGCATTTTCGGGAACTGAACCGACGCGCAATAAGCACACAGCCCCCGCCGCGGCGATTCCGCGGCGAGGGCTGATTTTTATAATGTTGGCGGCTGATTGCTGACCGCGTCCACAAACAGGAGCGTCAGTCCTATATACGCGGCGCAGGCCAGCGCCAGCAGCGCGCAGATTATGATGCACGGTGTCCGGGCTTTGCTGCCCTTCGGGATTAGCTTGCAGCTCAGAACGATTCCCGCCGCTGCAAGTATGAAAAGAATAATTGCCATCCAAAGCGGCACAGTGTCCACCTCCTTGCGCCTGACTGACGTGGCCAGTCAGTGCCGGACTCTCCCGCAGGATATCCAGCAGTCCCGCCATGCCATTCAGCGAAGCCGTGAACCACTTGCGTATTCCATCTATATCCCGCATGTCAATCGCGTTGGGGACGTTCGCAAACACATAGCCCGTGTTGAGCGCCAGCGTCAGTTCGCCGCCGCGCAGGACAAGCCCGCCCACCTTGCCGTTATTCGCAAACTCCTCCAGCCTACGCACGAGGGCACGCAATTGCGGCGTCACCAGTTCATCCGCCGGCTGCCCGTCCGCGTTGCGCGCGGCGAAATGCTTGCGGAATACGGCGGGGTCTGTCAGTTCGCCGCCCTTCCGCTCCTGAAACTGCTCGTTGAGAGTAATGTCCATGCCCGGAGCGCAGATATTCTTGCAGCGGAGAACGACGCCGCGAAACAGCGTTTCGCTTCTGGTCATCCAGTTGTCGTTATCGGGGCCGGAGCGCTCCTCGACCGTGCGGCCAAGCTCGACATTCGCGGCCGAGAAACGCAGGCCGTTGTGTTCGCCCTCGTGGAAATCCTTGACGCTGCACTCAGTCCACTCGATGCCGATTATCCCCACATTTTTCAGAAACCGATAGTCTATCGGCAGCTCCGGTTTCTCCGGCTCCTCACCGAAAAATCGCTTCAGCTCCGCGCCGAAATAACCGCCCAGCTGCTGCCATATCAGGGCATTCTTCTTTTTCTGCGCCGGGAGCGCGATCAGGAGCAGCAGCACTACGCCGCTGAACCCCAGAACCAGCACCACAATCAAATCATGCAGCACGAACGCCAGCACACAGCCGGCAATGACGCAGAGCACACCCAGAAGTATGCCGATACTCTCCGCGGCCTGATACCGCCCCAGCTTCTTCGACAGCTCCGCGTCGGTCATTCTATCATTCATTTGCTCTCACCTCAGTAGCAGACGCTGAAATACAGGCAGGCGTACGGATCAAGCGTGTCAAGCTCCGTGATGCAGCCTTCGGGAGAAATGCTGTCAAGCTGCATACGCTTGGCGGTGTCCCTGTAATTGTCCGGCTGCGGTTCGGCTGCCAAGACGAGGCCGTCGTAATCCTCCGGCATGTATACGACGTAGCTCTTGGTAAGCACCATCGCCCAGTCGCCGACATTGTACTGCCAGTCATTGGAGTAGGCAAACTCCATCATATAGCTGCTGCCCCGCCAGTTTACTGTGTGGACATAGTAGTTATCGCCGCGTTCGCTGTTATCGTAGGTGGTTGCGGTGGTGAGCCACATGCTGGTATAGGCGTCGTACAGTTCGCTGTTGGTGTTGGTGATGTACTGCTGCTCGTAGTACGGAATAGAGCTGCCGGGGATATAGCAAACGGCGTCAAACTGAAGCTCGCGGATGCCGTCATGCGTGTAGTCGTAGCCCTTTATGACCTCCCAGTAGCAGTCCCCGGTGCTGTACCCGTCGCCAAGCCCGGAATAGCAGCACACGCCGTTTTCAAGCAGGTAGCTGCCCATGTCCATCTCGGCGTTTATCTCAAGCCCACAGCGGGAGAAATGCGGTTCGGTTGACATAATCTCTTCCACCGGCAGGAGCAGGCCGCCGTTCTCGCTGTCTATCAGCTCCCCGTCGCCCGTGCGGTCGAGCCCGAGCACGTCGTCGCTGCCGTCAAGACTGAGCGTCACGCCGTCCTCGTCGACCCACAGCGTGCCGTATTCGAGCACGTCCTCCTGATCGTTCACGGACTCCCACGTCGCGTCGTCATATATCCTGAGCCAGAGGTTTTCGCCCTGATACTCCCAAAGACCGACATACTCGTAGATGTCGCCGCCGTCTATCGTGACGGTGGAGAGATCCTCGCGGAACACATAGCGCTCCACCGGATCCCATATCCATATCAGCTCCGTGAGGTCGTTGTTCTCATGGATGAAGCTGACGAGAACGTCGCTCTCGCCGTCGCCGTCAATATCGTCGAAGGAGATGGCGTTGAAAGCCTGCTCCGCGTCGGGCACCTCCATCGGGAACAGCACGCTGTCAAACAGCACCTGCTCCGGCAGATCGCGGTAAAACGCCGCGCTGGTCGGGCTGATCGTGACCAGCACGTCAACACTCTCCCCGTCATGGGTGATAGTGCCGCTGCCCGCGACAACGCCGCTTACGCGCCAGTCGTCCCCCGCAACGTCGTCCGCACTTCCGCCGCATGCCGCCATACTCAGGCAGAAAACAGCCGCCAGCAGGAGCGCCAAAAGCTTTTTCATTTTACTCATTGTTTTCACTCTCCCTTTCCGTCACTCCATCAGGTAATATTCGCCCTCGTCTCCCCAGATGAGGATGCCGTTATCAAACTCAAACACGCGGTACGACAGGCCGTCGTACATGGTGGAGTCCGCGTAATAGGTGCTCACCTCGTCCTCGGAGTATGTGAATATGCCGCAGTCTATCTCCTCGGCCTCTTCGCCTGCGGTGCGCTGGTACCAGCTCCAGTCTCCGTCGCCGTCGATAACTATGTACATTTCGGCGGAGAGATCGCCGTCATAGTACCAGATGCCCTCAAACTCCGAGACATTCCGCTGGCACAGTTCTGAATTCCAGCTGTAAAAAGGATCGCCGTCCCCGTCTTGGGTCTGGCCGTTGTTGCCGCCGTTTTCATACCAAATGTACTCCATCCCGTCGCCGTAGTTGAAGTAGCCGAAAACGGTGCTGTACAGTCTGCCGTCGTCCTGCACCACAAGGCGGCCGCCGGAGTCGTCCACGCTGCTGTAAGCGTACACGCCGCCCCACTCCGGCTCGTATCTGAGGTAGCCGTAGTCCGCGATGTCCTCGCCGTACCAGAGCGTCCAGTCGCCGTCGGCGTCGATTTCGATGTAGTCGTAATCGTTGTTCGCTTCGCCCAGCCATGTGCCCTCAAACTCGCTGAAATCGTTGACCGCGTCCTCGCTGAAGCCGCCAAGTCCCTCGTTGGGGTCGTCCTGCGGGGAGACCGTCTCCCCCGTTCCGCCGCAGGCAGTACACAGCAGGCACAGCGCCAGCATCAGCACGGCCAGAAGGCGCACAATTCTTCTTTTCATATAAATCTCCTCCTTGTCATATCTCCTGCTCCACCATGCAGAGTATCTCGTCGTGGCTCAGCTCAACATTGCCGAAGCGGACGAAGATGCCGTTTGTCACGGCGCTGTTCCACACCTGCGGGTCAGACAGCGGGCGGAAGCGTATCTTATCCAGATGCGGCTTCATATCCAGCAGAAGCCTGCTCCCCGACACGAAATCGACCTGCAGGATGTACCCGTCCAGCGGCTTGACCGCCAAAATGTATCTCCGTTCCACACGTTTCCCCCTCTCATACATAAAAAATCCACCGTACATATTGTACAGTGGATCATAAAATAACACTATTCACCAATGGTTAGTTTTTTCCAGCCAGCAGTTCGGAGAGCCGCGAACGCTTTGTGCGTGTGTCTCCCTCGATATGGAGCTTTGAGTACATCTGCTTGACATACTGCTTCACGCTGCCCTCGGAGAGATAGAGCCTTTCCGCGATCTCGCGGTTGCTCAGTCGCTGTGCCATAAGCCCCACGATCTCGCACTCCCGCTCCGTCAGTGCGGCAAGCGCCGCGGGGCGGGCGGTCTCGTTCAGCCGCTGCTCCATCGCTTCGCCAAGCTCAAAAATCCGCTCCGTGAAATCGCTCCGTGTCCGTTCGGAAAGCAGCGGGCGGAGATAACGGAAGTTTTCCGCAAACGGCGTCACGAAGCCGTCCGCTTCAGCGTCGGACATCGCCCGCGCCAGCAGCTCCCACGCCTCATCGTGCTTGCCCAGCATCTCATAGGCCGCCGCGGTCTGGATGCGGACGTGCAGCGCGACGAGCGCATAATGCAGCCCCTCGCAGGCCGTCAGCAGTCCGTCGCTCCGGCCTATGACCTTGGCGTACGCGCCTTGGGAGAGGTACACCTGATTTTCTATCATGTCCGTCATCGGCTTGCCCGGCGCGAGGATGTTGAGCTCTGCCAGCCGGTGCTGTGCGAACAGCTCCGGTATCTTCTCCGTCTCCCCGCGCAGTGCGTAATAATACGCGCCCGCGGCGTTCAGGATATTCAGCCATGTCAGATTATGATGCCGTAACAGCTCCGCGCGGCGCTCTTCAAAGGTACTGCGCCGCTCGACATCCGCGAACAGCAAAAGCCGCCGCGCCAGAAAATCACAGCAGAGGAGCATGTTCTCCTGCCCGTTGCCCTTTATCAGGGCATACGCGCCCTCAAGGCCGATATGCGCGTCCGTGAGACGTCCGCGCATGAAGTCCGCCTCAGCGCGCATTATCTTCTCCGCGCCCTGCCCGTGGCCGCTGGTTATCCTGTAATAATGCGGCATACACTCGTCCATCTCGGCAAGCTCGCGTTCCGCTTCGCCCGGAGTGCGGTGAAACATCATCAGCACCGACGGTGCGCCGAAGGTCCAGCCGCCACTGCTGCGGATACTGATGGCGGGGCGGGACATCTGCGCGCTGGCGCTGCGGTGCAGGCGGCTCATGGCGCTAATGTCATTATAACATAGGAAGCTCATAATGAGGTCGCATTCACCGAGCAGGTTCCCGCGCTCATCGGCGGGCAGCTCCGGATGCTCCGCTATTGAATTCAGCAGCAGCTCTTTCAGCTCCAGCATTTTGGGTATCTGCCGCCATGTGAACATGCGGCGCATTAGCACAAGCAGGGCAAAGGGATGCGCCTTCATTATCTCCGCGGGGCACTGCTCCAGCGCCTTCAGCACCTCGGACGGCTTGAGCGACGCAAGCAATATGCCCGCGTCCTCGCGCACTACGCGCAGCAGCGCGTCAAAATCTCCGCTCTGCCGGTACGCCGCCATGGCGTGGAGATACTGCCGCCGGTTTTCGTACCATGCGCCGAAGCGCTCCCAATATAGCCGCCGCGTTTCCGCCGGCAGCGCCATGAAGCTCCGCTCCGCGCACTACTTCATCATATGGTGGAACCGGTAGGTGACGCCGTCCGGCAGGCGCTTGACAAACGCATTCTGCGCGGTCAGTACGGAAAGCATCCGGTCAGCGCCGGGGTCTCCGGTGATGAACTGCGCCATCTCGGCCGTGAACTCGTCCGCAAGCCCCATTACCACCAGAAACTCACGCTGCTGTTCCGTCAGCGGGTCGATCATGGCGGCGGTAAAGGTCGTGTAGATATCCGAATTTCTGTCCGGCAGCGCGCCCCGCTCGGAGAGTGTGCGCAGGTTCAGATACACGGCGGAGAACCAGCCCTCGCTGGAATACAGCAGGTTCTCGACCTGCGCGTCGGTCAGGTCGGTTCCGCATCGGTGGGCATATACGGCAAGCTCCGTATGGTTGAGCCGCAATTGCTCCGTGCCTATCTGATACACCTTCGCCCCAAGCCGCAGCGTCTCCGCGACGGGCAGGAACCTGTCGCGGCTGGCGACGATGAGATGTACGTTTCCCGGCAGACGGTTTGTGAGTGTGCAGAGGGAGGACGCGGCGCGGCGATCCGTCAGCAGGTGAAAGTCGTCAATGAAGAAGTAACAGGCCTTCTCCCCTGCCAGTTCGTGGCAGAGATCGTCCGCCAGCAGGCCGCCGCCCGCCGCATCCGCGGGGCAGTCACAGTCCCGCAGGAAGTCAAAGCCCGCGCGGGCAAAAGCGTCCTGTACGCTTTTCCAGAGGATGGCCAGATTGTCGGAATACACGCTGACGCGGATTATCTTCACCGGCTCCAGCTTCGCCCGCTCCTCAAGATACCAGATCACCGCCGTGGTCTTTCCATAGCCCATGGGCGCGACCACGGTGGTCAGGACGCAGCGGGAGACGGGGCGCAGACTCTCCTGAAGCCGCTCCGATATATAGACCGTATTCAGATTCCATTTCGGCTTCGGCATAAGCTTCCACCCCTCTCCCTGATATTCCCGCCGCGGCTCTTACTCGGTTCTGAGCGCCTCGACCGGGTCTTTCTTCGCGGCGATGCCCGCCGGTATAAGTCCCGCGATGTAGGTAAGCGCGACGCTGATGAGCACAAGCGCTATGCCGCCCACAGCCGGGAGCGTGGAGTTGATGGAGTATATCCCCGTCAGATTGTGCACTATCACGTTTATCGGGATATTTATCAGCAGCGTCAGACCGATGCCGATGACGCCTGCGGTCAGGCCGATGATTATCGTTTCGGCGTTAAAGACGCGGGAGACGTCCTTCTTCGACGCGCCGATAGCGCGGAGAATGCCTATCTCCTTTGTGCGCTCAAGCACACTGATATATGTGATGATGCCTATCATGATGGAGGAAACGACAAGCGATATCGCAACAAAAGCAATCAGGACATAGCTTATGACGTTTATTATCTTCGTTATGGAGCTCATCAGCAGCGCCACAACGTCGGTATAGCTTATCTGATCGTCGCTCGATACGGAGTCGTTATAGTGCTCTATTGCCTTTGCGATCTTGTCCTTGTTCTCGAAGGTCGAGGCGTAGATGTTTATCTCGCTGGGGTTATTCAGATCGACGTAGCCGAGCTTCTTATACACGTCCTTGAGGCTCGATTCGGAATACACCGGCGGCATCGCGTTGTCGTATATCCAGAGGTAGTCGGAATCCTCCAGCGCAAGGAGCTGGAAATCCGAAGCCAGCTTGGAATCGGACAGTCGGGAGTACAGACTGCGCATCTGAGACGCGTACCGCTCACGAACCTGATCGGCGATCATCTGCCGGACATAGTCGAACAGCGTGTCGTCGTCCATCTTATCGAGCATAGAGGAATACTCCGGATAGCTTTGCAGCACCATTTTCTCGATGTCCTTGCGGGTGGTGGACGCCATCTGCTCGTCAACTATGCCCTGTACATAGTCGTCCGTCGGGTTGCACATATATTCGATGTACACGTCCGCAAGCTCTTCTTCCGTCGCGTTTGCGATGTAATCGCGCGCGGCGTCCTCCTTGCGGCTGTTCGTCAGTGCCTCATCCTCGCGGTCGAGGAACGGCAGGCCGCTGAAAACGTCGTGCTTCGGATCGCTGAGCTGCTTCTGCACTATCTCGCGCGTCGCGGCCTGCTCGACGACGTACTCGACAAGATCATGCGTATAGCCTATCGCGCCGGTCATCATGCCGGAGGTCGCGTCCTTATTCTGGCGGATTATGCCGGTTATTTTGACCTCAAGGCCGTTGTTGTACAGCGTTTTCAGGCCAAGCTCGTCATCCGAAAGGTCGATATATGTGCCGCTGTCCTCGTCGTACTGATACATGTCGGCGGGGTAGATGTACCGGAAGCTCATGCCGCACAGTTCTTCGTAGCTCCAGCTCTCCGCCTTAGTCTCGACGGATTCCTGCGACATGAACGACTGCATGTCGTCCGTGATGCGGCTCTTGGACTTCAGTCCCAGCGCGTAGAGCACGAGGTCGGATATCTCGTTGTTGCTGTCGACCACGAGCACGACCTCGTCGTACTTCTCCGGCCAGTGGCCGTACAGCACGTCGTACTGCTGCTTCAGAAGCGCGTTGATCGGCTCGCCGTTCGCGCCGGGCAGCAGCTCCTGCCATACGTCCATCGCCGAATAGAACGAGCCGTAGGTCGAGAAGAACGAGCTGTAATCGCCACCGTAGATGGCGCTCATGGCGTCCTGAAGCAGCCCCACAACGTCCGTTTTCCCGATGTTGCCGTCCGTATCCTTTGCGTAGAGGTTCATATCTATATCATAGGAATACTGCAAGGCGCTGATATACTGGGATATCTCGCTGTCGCTGCTCTCGATGTACTCCTTGAAGGATTTGAGGTTATTTGTCTCGATATCGGCGGAGACCATGGAGTTCATCATGTCGTACATGACGGTGCTGGAATACACAGCGTCCTTCGCGTGCTTCTGCTTCTCCGTCCCGGCGTTCACGCCCATGAGCGAGGTCATAAGCCCCGTCATGTCGACGGACTCGGCCTGTATGGTTATCGGGTAGCTGGAGAGCGTATCCTCCTGCACCTTGTCGATATAGTTCTGTATGCCGTTTGAAAGTGACATGATGAGCGCGATGCCGATGATGCCGATGCTTCCGGCAAAGGCGGTGAGAATGGTGCGGGTCTTTTTGGTTAGCAGATTGTTCGTGGAGAGGCCGAGCGCCGTCAGGAAGCTCATCGAGGTCTTCTTCCCCGCGGGCGCGGACGGCTCGCACTCCACAGAGGAATACGGCGCGCTGTCCGCCGTGATAACGCCGTCCTTGAGGCGGATCGTGCGGCTGGCGTAATCCGAGGCAAGCTCCGGGTTATGCGTGACCATGATGATAAGCTTATCCTTCGATATCTCCTTGAGAATGTCCATTATCTGCACGGATGTATCGGAGTCGAGCGCGCCGGTAGGCTCGTCGGCCAAGAGGATATCCGGGTTGTTGACGAGCGCACGTGCGATGGCGACGCGCTGCATCTGGCCGCCGGACATCTGGTTCGGCTTCTTCTGCAGCTGGTCTCCAAGGCCAACCTTCTCCAGCGCCTCAGCCGCGCGGCGGCGGCGCTCCTCCGGCGCAACGCCGGAGAGCGTGAGCGCAAGCTCGACGTTTGCGAGCACCGTCTGATGCGGGATGAGGTTATACGACTGGAACACGAAGCCTATCGAGTGGTTGCGGTAGCTGTCCCAGTCGGCATCGGTATAATTTTTTGTGGAGCGCCCGTTTATGATCAAGTCGCCGGAGCTGTACTGGTCAAGCCCGCCGATAATGTTCAGAAGCGTGGTCTTGCCGCAGCCGGAATGACCCAGTATTGCGACAAATTCGTGCTCGCGGAACTCAAGGTTCACGCCCTTCAGCGCATGGACAACGGTATCGCCCATGGTGTAATCTTTTTTGATGTCTACAAGTTTCAGCATTCTGATCCCTTCCAATAAAACGGCTTGACCTTGACATGGCGGCAATTGTGCGATAGAATACCAGCGTTGTGCATATACGCTTCCGTAGCTCAGCAGGATAGAGCATCCGCCTCCTAAGGTTACGTTACAACGCTCACCTTGGAAAAACCTTAGTTGGGAGCTGAGTCCGATAATTACGGAGGCTGACAAAAAAATTAAATACGTCCCAATAGCTCAGTTGGATAGAGCACACGCCTCCTAAGTGATAGTTCGATCTATCACCTTTTGAAAAAGTCCGGAAAATGAAAACGGCGAAAATCTGAACTTTTTTGACGAAAATGAAATTCGGCAGAATCCGGAATCACAGAAAACAGAAAACGGTAAAAAAGTTCCAAATATTCCGAAAAATAATCAAATATCGCCATTTGCCCCCGTAGCTCAGTTGGATAGAGCATTCGCCTCCTAAGGTGTTACTTTATCACTTGCCTTTTCAAAAAAGGCAAGTGGTAATACAAATACAATTTAATAAATGTCGCTATAGCTCAGCCGGATAGAGCGACCGCCTCCTAAGCGGTAGGCCGGAGGTTCGAATCCTCTTAGCGACGCCACAAACAACGCCGAAAGCCTTGATTTTACAAGGTTTTCGGCTTTATTTTTTGTGTGCCTGTGTTTTCGCATAGATGACGAATTAAGGCTGTTTTTTGCTCACGTTTTGCGTGTTCATATTACCATTACCCTCAATTAGCTTGCTAATATAATTAGCAGGAGTTTTCGATTTTTGCTAATCAAAATCGCTTTCCTGCTAATCGCTCAAAAAATCGTGCTAAAAATCCTGCTAATTGAAAAGAGTGCTCATAACAGTTCGAACTTGTTTTACCCTGTACCTTTTTATCCCCTTTTTATTCTGTGTTAGGGTTTCCCTGCCACGCACATTTTTCAAAATGACCGGATTATTATATAATCAACGCAGGAGGTTACACTTATGAAAAACAAAAAGTATTACATCGCTCTCAATGACCGTGAATATGCAGAAATCATTTCTTCACTTATAAACAAACGCAATTCGCTTATCCGGCTTGGCAAATATACCGATGGTGTTGATGAAGTCATTATGAAAGTAAGGAAAGCGAAAAATAGGAACTTTCAAATTCTCTATATATAAGGAAAATATCAAATCGAATAAGTAATTCAAGTTGCACCGTGTCGTTCAGTTACGATACGGTGTTTTCATTCAGCCACCTTTTCCTATTCAGGATCAGGTGGCTTTTTTTATTTTTTCAAAAAATTTTTTTATTTTGCCTTGCCGATTGGTTTCTCCCAGTGGGAATTAGTGAAAGGGTTATTTCTTAACTCCGATTAGGAGCAACTCTTTCGCTGTTCCTTGACAACTGAATATATAGGCACATCGGACTTTAGTTCTGATGATGAGCCACCTTATCGGGTACGCCAAGACCTCTGATAATAGAGCGAGCGAGAATCCCCGGTAAAAGTGTCAGGCTGCACCTGATACGGCGATGACAGTCAGAATGATAATGATACTTCTCTACGGAGCTGGCGGAGAACCCGGCAGAGGTGAAATTCCTATGACACGGTTTCGCAAACTGTGACCGATGTGCTTCCCACACAAAGCAACAGCTTTACGCAGGGGGTGTTGAAAACAAATACTGCGTTGATACATAGCCGTCTGAACACAGCCGGCTATAAATCTATCGAAAGGAGGAAAGCCAATGCCTAACTGTAAAACCATTGCTATCTGCAATCAGAAGGGCGGCACAGGAAAAACGACCACAACGGTCAATTTAGGGATAGGGCTTGCGAAGCAAGGTAAAAAGGTATTCCTTGTAGATGCCGATCCCCAGGGCGACCTTACGACTTGCCTCGGATGGAAAGATAATGACAGTCTGCCGACTACCATTACCACTAAGTTATCCGAGATAATGCGTGAAGAAAACGGAAACCCGCATTTCGGTATTCTGCATCACGAGGAAAATGTTGATTTGCTTCCCGCAAACCTTGAACTGTCCGCTATGGAAATGATGCTTGTAACGACTATGAGCCGTGAAACTGTTTTGAGAACCTATCTGAATAAGGTAAAGAATGATTACGAATATATCCTGATCGACTGTATGCCTTCCCTCGGTATGGTAACTTTGAACGCTTTAGCGGCGGCAGACAGCGTAATCATCCCCGTTCAGGCTCAGTACCTTCCCGCAAAAGGAATGACACAGCTTATGCAGACCATCGGGAAGGTCAAACAGCATATCAATCCGAACCTGAAGATTGACGGTATCTTACTGAATATTGTAGATAACCGAACAAACCTTGCTAAAAGCACGGCGGACGCACTGAGGAAAAACTACGGAAGCGTGATAAAGATATATCACTCAGCCATTCCTATGGCAGTAAAAGCCGCAGAGGTAGCGTCGAAAGGTGTCAGCATATATAAGTATGAACCGAACAGTCCTGCGGCGAAGGCTTACGCTGAATTGACAAAGGAGGTGTTAGCCGATGGCAGGAAGAAAGAGCGACTTCACTCTGCCGACGCTCGATGACCTGTTCTCAACACAGGAAATGAGAGACGATGCGAAACTCGCAAAAATCCGGGATATTCCATTAGAGCTGATAGATGATTTTCCCGACCACCCTTTTAAGGTGCGTGACGATGAAGATATGGTGCAGCTTGTTGAGAGCGTCAAAGAGCGTGGGGTTATCACCCCGGCAACCGTCCGTCAAAAAGAGGACGGCAGATACGAACTCATTTCCGGTCACAGGAGAAAACGAGCGTGTGAGCTTGCAGGCTTTGAAACACTCCGATGTGAAGTTGTAGACCTAACGAGAGATGAAGCAACCATCTTAATGGTGGAAAGCAATTTTCAAAGGTCGCAGATACTTCCCTCGGAAAAAGCGTTCGCATACAAAATGCGTTTGGAAGCTATGAACAGGCAAGCAGGCAGACCGAAAAAAGAAAATTCGACACCAGTGGTGTCAGATTTTGAACGGCAACGAACAAACGAGGTTTTAGCAAACGAAGTTGGCGAAAGTCGTGAGCAAATTCGCAGATATATTCGCTTGACCAATCTTGTCCCCGAACTGCTTGACCTTGTGGACGAGGGCAGAATGAAAATGCGACCTGCCGTTGAGATTTCTTTTCTTGACGAGGATTGCCAGCGTGATTTGGTAGATGAAATCGACCTGAACGACTGCACCCCGTCCCACGACCAAACAATCCGTATGCGAAAGATGTTTGAAGAAAAGAAGCTCACACCCGAAGCCATACAAGCCATTATGTCGGAGCAGAAACCCAATCAGCGTGAGAGAATTGTGCTGAGTGGGGATAAGGTACGGCAGTATATTCCGAAGAATATTCCCCTTAACCAAACGGAGGATTATGTCTGCAAGGCTTTGGAGCATTATGCGGGTTATTTGAGAAAACGGGCAGAGCGTGACGCAAGGTAGCAGGAGTAACATTTTCCGTTTCCCCTTCCTCACACTCTAACCCCTAAGTACAAGCTAACCTACCGAAGAAAGATATATAACTATCTCTCAATATATATCTATCTCCATAACTTAAAGCTATCTCAAACGATTCGCATCATTCCCACTTAAAGGAGGTGGTTGCTAAAATGAAAGATTAGCCTATTCGCACCTTTGTCAAATTGCAGAGAACTTTCTACAATGAAGGCGAAAGGAGCGAATCGCAATGAAAAACAAAATCTTAAGTTTGAGCGTGGAGTTGACACCGCTGTTCACGAGGGCGCACATCAATTTGACAAAGCCGGACGGAAAGGCGTGAAAACCACAAAGGAAAATATCTACAAGACAAAGGACGGTATTCAGAATTTCAAGGCAAAACGGGCTGAAAAGGCTTTGCAGAAGCAATCTCAGAATATCGGCGGCAAAACGGTCAGGACTGCGGAAAAATCGGCGGAGAAAACCGTAAAGCAGTCTGCTCGTTCAGCCGGAAAGAAAACGATAAAGACAGTCGGTAAAGGCTCTGCAAAAACGGCGGCGAAATCCGTTAAGACTGCCGAGAAAACCGCAAAGACTGCAATCAAGACCTCACAGCAGGCTGCAAAAGCGGCACAGAAAACCGCAAAGGCAAGTGCGAAAGCGGCGCAAAAAGCCGCCCAAGCCGCAAAAGCTACGGCAAAGGCGATCGTTGCCGGTGTTAAGGCGGCAGTAAAGGCTACGATTGCCGCAGTAAAAGCGATTATTGCCGGAATTAAAGCGCTTGTCGCCGCAATAGCTGCCGGAGGTTGGGTTGCAGTAGTTGTGATTATCGTAATTTGCCTGATCGCCGCTATTATCGGCTCGGTGTTCGGTATCTTCTTTTCAGGAGAGGACTCAGGAACGGGACAGTCTATGCAGACCGCCGTTCAGGAAATCAACACAGAATATGATAACAAGCTTTTGGAAATCCGAAACGGTAATACCTATGATGTTCTTGAAATGTCGGGCAGCCGTGCGGTTTGGAAAGAGGTGCTTTCGGTGTATTCCGTTAAGGTCAACACCGATCCTGATAATCCGCAGGAGGTCGCCACAATGGACGATAGCAAAAAGCAGCTTCTCAAAGATATATTTTGGGAGATGAACAGCATATCGTCACGGACAGAAAGCAAGTCTGAAACGGTCATAACCGAAACCGATGACGGAAACGGAAACATCGTGCAGACCGAAACCACCGTTACGAGAACCTATTTATATATAACGGTATCACACAAGACGGTGGACGAAATGACGGTGCAGTACGGATTTAACCAAGAGCAAAAGGATTACCTGACAGAGCTTCTGCAAGACAAGAACAATTCTTTGTGGTCATCTGTGCTTTACGGCATAACCGCAAGCGACGACCAAATCGTAACCGTTGCTTTGTCGCAGATTGGAAACGTGGGTGGCGAGCCTTACTGGTCTTGGTATGGCTTCGGTTCCCGTGTGGAGTGGTGCGCCTGCTTCGTATCTTGGTGTGCCAATGAGTGCGGATATATTGACACCGGCGTTATCCCGAAGTTTGCAGGCTGTGTGAACGGTGTGCAGTGGTTCAAGGACAGAGGTCAATGGATGGACGGCTCTGCCGAGCCTGTCGCCGGAATGATTATCTTCTTTGACTGGGATAATAAAGGCTCATCAGGTCCGCAGGACGGACTCTCCGACCATGTAGGTATCGTGCAAAAGGTTGAGAACGGAATTGTCTATACCGTTGAAGGCAACTCCGGTGATAGTGTAAGAGTAAATCAGTATTCTGTCGGTCACTATGAGATACTCGGCTATGGTATCCCACAATACTAAAATGCTACCCCCAACTTTGGTTGGGGGTAACTACTTTTTTTGCTCAAAAATAACGCTTATAGCGAATAAGCAACGAATATATCGTAAATATTTTATGAAATTCAGTATATCATCGTTAGTGCTTCGCCATCGTCTTGTGTATTATGTCATATCTACCAAGTATACTAATACTATCAGCATTAGCTGTTACGACTTTAGTTTGATTGGAGGTGGAATGTGTGCAAAACGAAAAGAGCGTTGAACAGATAATCGGCAAACGTATTCAAAAGATAAGACAAGCAAAAGGCTATACTCAGCAGCAGTTCGCTGAAGTAATCGGGTTATCTACTAACTATTTATCGGATATTGAAAGAGGAAAAAGCTCTGCTCGCTTGGATAAATTAGTTGCCATTATAAATGCTTTGGAATGTTCAGCAGATGATGTGTTCTCTGATGTTATTGACTTTGGCTACAAGGTCAAGAGTTCACGCTTATCAGAGCGTCTTGAAGCATTACCGCCGGAGGAACAAGAAAAGGCGTTTGCTATTCTTGATGCCTTTATTCAACAGACCATAAAGTAAATTTTGCGTGTTTGAGCCTGCGATTTTTCGCAGGCTTATTTTTTTGCCGAAAAACCTATCATTTTTGACGATATTGTGATATACTAATGCCATTATCGTTAGTTATACGCTAATAGCGATATTTTTGGAGTGAGAGTGTGAAACAGAAAACTTGTTGCTTTACCGGACACAGAGATATTCCTTTGGGAGATTATCAACTTATTTTCGACAAGACTGAAGAAATGGTTGAACGGCTTATAAAGAAGGGTTATCTATACTTTGGTGCAGGAGGAGCGTTAGGTTTTGATACCATCGCAGCTCTCGCAGTTTTGAAATTAAAGGAACACTATCCTGATATTCGCCTTATTCTTGTTTTACCTTGCCGATTCCAAACAAGAGGTTGGGCAAGTGAAGATGTAAAGATATATGAGAATATCAAAGAGCAAGCTGATAAGGTTGTTTATACATCGGAAGAATACACGAGAGGTTGTATGCACAAACGCAACCGTCATCTTGTAGATAATAGTTCGGCTTGTATAGCATACTTGACTGAAAGTAAAGGAGGAACGGCGTATACGGTAGATTATGCTGCTAAACACGGTTTGACCGTTTTCAATATTGCAGACTGCTTGTGATCTGCAAAGGGAGGAACACGATGAAAAAGAAGCTGATAATATCATTGATTGCAGTAATTCTTGTTTTGGGAGTTGCTTTTGCTATCGGAGCTTTGGTGAAGGAGAATAAGGACACACTCCAAGATATGATAATTCGCATAGAATCAGCGATTAAAGAAGTGCTTGGTGATGATGTTAAAAAGCAGACAGAAACAGTTGTTGCGGGTACTCTAAAATACGCCGATAAAGAAGGCAACGAAATCAACTATCATATTTTGAAAACTACATACTACGAGGCAGATCCTTCAGAAATCACAGGATTAAATGTGGATGCTCTTGGCGTTTTGATAAATCCTGATAGTGCGAACCGTTGCAAAGAAATGAAAATTAAAAATTGGGATGCAGCACTCTATGAGTTCGATGAACATTCATATCTTTGCTGGACTGACACACCAGAAATAAGTTATGTTTTAGAGTATAGCCCCGAAGCAGTCCCGGATGAAGAAATAGTTAAAATGGCAGAAAGTGCCGAAACGCTTGAAAGAAACAAATAAAAAAACAGATGCCGAAAGCATCTGTCAAACACCCATTTATTTCGTAGAGTATTCTCCTTGACGAAAAAGAAAGGCACAATCCTTTGTATTCAAGGACTGTGCCATTTTTTGTGACCATAATATTGACGGAGAATACTTACACCGAAGCTGGTTTTAACTTTTCCATATTACTTCTTTTAAGCTGCATAGATGAGTGAACATATTTATCAAGTGTAATTTTTACGCTTGAATGACCTAATATTTCGCTAAGTGTTTTCACATCAAAGCCTGCTTCTATACATCTTGTTGCAAATGTGTGTCTAAGCGAATGGAAGTTAGCCTCTTCAATTTTTCCTTCGGCTAAATAGGCTTTGAATCTATTTTGCATCGTTCGTGGTTCAATTATTTTTTTACATTCTCCCGATAGTACATAAGTATTTGGAGAACCTGCAAAGGGTTTAATAACATCTATAACAAACTCCGGTAGCGGTATAGTTCTCAACGCCGCATAACTTTTGGGTTCGGTCACAATAATCCGAGTCTTTTGTAATGCACTAAGATTTTCACTCTGTAATCTTTGCATAGTATATTCAATTTTGATAGCGTTTTCACTAAGAGATACATTTTTCCACTGTAATGCACACAGCTCGCCAATTCTTATTCCTGTATATAAGCATATAAACACACCCATTTTATACCTATCAAAGTCCTTAAATAAAACAGAAAGCAAGCGTTGCTCTTCTAAAGGGCTTAATACTCTCATTTCTTGAGCGTTCTTTTTGAATGATATTCTTTCAAAGCTACAAACAACACTTACTCCATAAGAGTGTGCATGGTGTGACCTCCTTTCTCGCCCGTAAGGGCGCATGAGCAGGGTTTGGGGAAGGCACTCCCCAACAAGTTTCCCGCGAGGGGCAAAACTGCAGAATTGCGGATTTTGGCACCGTGGTAGAAACTTGCTCTCCGTGACTGCAAACTTTCTCTCACTTCCGTCCGCCACTTTTTTGGAAAACTGCAACCACAAAAGTTTGTTTCTCTTTTTCTGCTACTACTAATCCTGTAAAGGGCATTCCTGCCCGCTTTCGCTAAAATGACACCGGACGCAGTGGTTTCTACCCGGTGTTGGAGAAATCCTTTCTCTTTGCCCTCTACTACGGGTAAATGCTCCAAATGCCAAACACCAGGGCAGAAAAATTCCCTCCTCGCTTACTACTACAACCGGCAGGGGGCAAAATGGCCGGGAGCGGAGCCGGACAACAAAAAAAGCAGTAAATCTTTTTCAAGACTTACTGCTTTCGCTGGCCGCGTCGGTGGCGGCTGGTATTCAGTTTTTATGACTTGTCCGGTGGTTCGTCAAGCCGGAACTTGAATTGACAGTCAATTAACCGCTGCTTTACATAGTCCTCCACCTCGGCGTTGACCTGCCCGTTCACTTTTGAGAAATAGCGGATATATCCGGCGTAGTGGAGCAGGACAGCGTTCACGGCTTCTGGGTCGCCCTCACGGGCTTTGAGGATTGTTTCATAGGGGAGAAGTCTACTCATACCGGCTCACCCCCATTTCTTCGCGTAGCCGCTGCAAGGCAAGCTGGATATGCCGCCCCGCTGTGCTGCGTGACCGGCCAATACACGCGCCGATCACGCGCTGCGGCTGGCGCAGAAAGTAATAGCGCAGGATTTCTTCCCGCGTCTGCTCCGGCAAAACAGAGATCGCGTCGGCAAGGGCGGCGTTGCAGAGCAGGACGGTCTGACCGCAGACGGTAAATGGGTATTCCTCGTCCGGCTCCGACGCGGCAAACTGGACAAACTTCTCGTTCATCAGATAGTCAAGGGAAACTTGCCGTTCCCATTGCCGTTTAAGCTTCAAAATCTTGTCCAAGGCGGCACAGCGGATAACAGTCTTGCAAAAGGCGTTGTACCTGCGCTGGATATATTCTTGATAGGCTATCTGGTCGGTCATGGAAATTCCCCTTTCTGAATAATAGTGCGGGGCGGTGGCACTTCTTGCTGTCGCCCCTTGATTGCCTACCAGCAAAGGCGGGCGGGGCTGTCAACGGCTGCGCATATGCGCCGTTCATCTTGACCGTTGACTGGCTCGGCTGGGTTTGCTATTTACCCGACAAACTTGAATTTATTTTA
>OIXH01000170.1_pt1 | contig 84306 bp, 85 predicted proteins | sample 1587741 | NCBI WGS metagenome assembly OIXH01 (sample SAMEA3888916, study PRJEB22519) | human gut metagenome | biome: human gut; feature: human-associated habitat; material: faeces | place: Denmark | collected 2011 | reverse complement strand
AGACCGGCAAGACCGTCCATCCCAAGGTCTATGTTGCGCTGGGTATCTCCGGCGCTATCCAGCACAAGGCTGGTATGCAGGATTCCGAGTGCATCATCGCCGTCAACAAGAACGAGACCGCTCCCATCTTCGAGGTTGCCGATTACGGCATCACCGGCGACCTGTTCAAGGTCGTTCCCGAGCTGATCGAGTCCATCAAGGCCGCCAAGGCTGCGAAATAAGATGTTCCTCCCTCAAAAAACAGGCTGTCCGGTTTGAACAGCCTGTTTTTTACCCCCATAAAGGCGTTTTATGTACCCCATAAACCGCCTTTATGTACCGATTTCCCCCGTTATGCGTCCCCATTTCTTGACCTTTGGGGCTGATTTTGCTATACTAATGTTTTATTGAGTGGAAAGGAGGCGGCGCAATGGACGCCCACGAACTGCACATTCAGCTGGATCCTGCCAAGCGGGCCAGCGACGATATTTATGAGCAGCTCCGCGCCCTCATCACCTCCGGCGCGCTGAAGCCCGGCGACCGGCTGCCCTCGGAGCGGGCCATGATGGCGGAGCTGCAACGCAGCCGCCCCACCATCCGGGAAGCCCTGAAGCGGCTGGAGCAGGGCGGATACGTCACCTCCACCCAAGGTGCCTCCGGCGCGGTGGTGCAGGAGCTGAGCCTTCACGCCGCCGAGGAGCCGTTGAAGGACATGATCCAGCTGAGTCAGGTGTCCCTTTCCGAGCTGAACGAATACCGCCAGAGCAACGACTCCACCATCGCCGCGTGGGCCGCCAAGCGCCGCACCGACGAGGATCTGGCCGATCTGCACCAGTGCGTGGCGGAGGCGGAGGCCTCGCTGAACGACTACGAGCGCTTTATCGAGTTGGACGTCCGCTTCCACAGTCTGCTGGCACGGGCCAGCGCCAATCAGGTGGCCATCATCGTCACAGAGGTGCTGGGCAACGTGGAAAAGGAGACGCTGCGCAGCAAAATGCTGACCCTGACCCCGGAGGGCCGGGTGGCGCTGGGCCGCCGCATTCTGGATACCCACAGCATCATTCTGGAGGCCATCCGGCAGCAGGACAGCCGGGCCGCCCGCAGCGCCATGCAGACCCACACCAAGGCCGCAGGCCGCGACCTGCAACTGTAAAGGAGGGCGCAGACATGACCTTGCAGCAGCTGAAATACGTATCCATGGTGGAAAAATGCGGCTCCTTCAGCCGGGCCGCCCAAAAGCTGTACGTCTCCCAGCCCAGCATCAGCAATCTGGTGAACGCGCTGGAGGAGGAACTGGGCATCACCATTTTCACCCGCTCCTCCACCGGCATTGCCATCACCAACGAGGGGCGGGAGCTGCTGAAGCTCAGCAACCGCCTGCTGCTGGACGCCGACTACATCAGCGAGTATTTCCACAGCGACACGGAGCAGGAAAAGCCCTCCTTCTTCCTCAGCAGCCAGCACTACGACTTCGTGGTCAGCGCCTTTGAGGAATTTGTGGGCGGCACCGACGCCGACCGCTATACGCTGGGGCTGAACCAGACCCAGACCGCCGCCGTCATTGAGGACGTGCGCAAGCAGTACAGCGACATGGGCGTGATCTTCCTGTCGGACGTGAACCGCCGCCACATGCTGAAGGTGCTGGAGGACAACAACCTGGAATTCCACAGCGTATCCCGCGCCGCGCCCCACGCCTTTCTGTCGGTGGAGCATCCGCTGGCCAAGCGGGAGAGCGTGACGCCGGAGGAGCTGATGGACTACCCCTGCATTGTCTATGAGCAGGACGGCGACTCCCCCGGCTTCTTCTCGGAGGAGATGATGCTGCCCAATTTCTACCCCCGGAAGGTGGTCTACATCAGCGACCTGTACGTGAGTACGGCGCTGATGCGGGGCTGCAACGCCTACGACATCGGCACCGGCGTGATCTCAAAGCGGCTGTCCCGCGAGGTGGCCTGCGTGCCTATCGCCACCGACGACCGGGTGGATATCGGCTGGATCGGCATTCGGGACAGGGCGCTGCGGCCCATTGAGCGCTCATTTCTGGACTGCATGACCCGGCAGCTCCACGTCGCACAGGGGTAAAGCTTTTTCTTATGGAGCGCCATAGGTTCGCGGTATTTCCCTCCTGACGAAAAATGTGATATGCTGACAGGCAAGAAAACAAAGCTGCCTGTCAGTATTTTTTATGGAGGTGCGTTATGAGCCAGTTGATCCTGAAGCATCCGGATTTTCAGCCGGAGAACGTAAAATTTGACACGGTGGAGGCTCACGCCGGTGAGCCCCGCGATACCTACGGTTCCCTGATCCCGCCCATTTACCAGACCTCTACCTTCTACTTTGCCTCCACCGACGACGCGTTGGAGGCCTGCGGCGACTACGCCGAGAGCTTCGCCTACAGCCGCATCACCAACCCCTCCCTGGACTACATGGAGCAGAAGCTGGCGGCGCTGGAGCACGGCAAGGGCGCGGTGTCCTATGCCTCCGGCATGGGTGCGGTGGCCGGTGCGCTGTTCGCAGCGCTGAAATGCGGTGACCACGTGATCTTCACCAAGGCCAAGTACTCCGGCACCGAGGACATTACCAGCGACTGGCTGCCCCGGTTCGGCATTGAGCACGACTCCTTCCAGGCCGATCATCTGGAGGAGCTGGAGCCCCTCATCAAGCCAAACACCAAGGTCATCTACGTAGAGACCCCCGCCAATCCCACCATGGTGCTGGTGGATCTGGCGGAGGTGGCGAAGATCGCCCACCGCCACGGCGCGAAGGTTTTTGTGGACAATACCTTTGCCACCCCCTACAACACCAATCCGCTGGATCTGGGCGTGGACGTGGTGATCCACAGCCTGACCAAGTACATCGGCGGCCACGGCGACCTGCTGGGCGGCGCGGTGATCTCCAACGATACAGAATTCCTGCGCCAGTGCCGTCTGGGCACGCTGATGCATTTCGGTGCGGTGATGGCGCCCTTTACAGCGTTTCTGGTATGCCGGGGCATGAAAACACTGGGCGTGCGGATGCGGCAGCATAACGAAAACGCCCTGAAGATCGCCCGCTGGCTGGAGGCCGATCCTCGCATCGAGACGGTGCGCTATCCCTTTCTGGAGTCCAATCCCCAGTACGACATTGCCAAAAAGCAGATGCGGGGCGGCGGCGGCATGATCTCCTTCGACGTGAAGGGCGGCCTTGAGGCCGGCAAGAAGTTCATCAACAGCCTGAAGCTGTGCACGCTGGCGGTTTCGCTGGGCGACACGGAGACGCTGGTGGAGCAGGCGGCGGCCATGACCCACACCATGATCCCCAAGGAGGTGCGGGAGGCCGCAGGCATCACCGACGGCATGATCCGCATGTCCGTGGGTCTGGAGGATCCCGACGATATCATCGCCGATCTGGATCAGGCGCTGAGCCGCTGACAAGGAGGGTATCACATGGAATTTTTCGTACAGCAGGCCGTGCTGGACGCAGGCGTGAAGATCATCTTCCCCGTGATCCGGGGCATGGACAACACGGTGGAATCCGACGAGTGGAAGGCCTATCGCACCCGGAAGCTCCATGAGCTCTATGAACAGTACGCGGAGCTGGACGTACACGCTGACCCGGTACTGGAGGGCTTCAACATCCTCCACGACAACACGGGCGTAAAGCGCCGCAAGAACATCCCCGCCAGCGAGAACCTGATCAAGCTTCTGAAAAAGGGACAGGGCGAGATGTTCTACATCAACACGGCGGTGGATATCTACAACCTGCTTTCGCTGGAGAGCAAGCTGGCGCTGGGCGCCCACAACATTGACAAGGTGGACGGCAACGTAACGCTGCGGTTTACCGACGGCACCGAGCGGTTCGTGCCGCTGGGTCAGACGGAGCCTGTGCCGGTAGCGCCCCACGAGTACTGCTACTGCGACGACAGCAACGAGGTGCTGTGCCGCCTTGAGATCCGGCAGGTGAACAAGACGGCGGTGGACGAGACGGCCAAGAACGTGTTCTACATCGTGCAGGGCAACAAGGCGACGCCCGACGAGCTTTTGTGGGACACCGCCCGCAAGCTGATCGCGGACACAGAGAAATACTGCGGCGGCAGCGGTGAGATCGTTGTGCCTAAAGTTTTAACATAAATGCGGGATGAGGGGACTTTTGTCCCCTCATTCTGCTGTTTTCAGGCCGGAAAACAATGGCGTATTGACGAAAAGGGCTTTTTGCACTATAATTCTTTTATATGCACCGCGCATCTGCCTCTGGTTTTTGCGCAAAAAAGGAGGAACCCCCGTGAAACAAATCAAGATCCCCGCCATGCTGCTGGCACTGGCGCTGACGCTGACGGCCTGCGTCGCCGGGCAGAAAACGTTCCAGCGCGGCAGCGTGGAGGGCCGGACGTATACCAGCGAATTTCTGGGCCTGACCTGTACCGCGCCGGAGGAATTCGCCTATCTCAGCGATCAGGAGATCGCGGAAATGAACAGCATTACGCTGGAAAGCGGCGAAGATCTGGCCTCTGCCATGAAGCAGCGGCTGGAGGACGGCGGACAGGTGCAGGACATGTATCTGATGACCGAGGACGCGCTCCACCGGGTCGGCATCACCGTGGACAAGGTGACAGACGGCAAGACCACCGTGGACATGGCAGCCTTTATTGAAAACGGCATCGCCCAGGCGGAGGAGTACTACGCCGCCATCGAGGGCATGACGGACGTGGGCGCCGCCGCCCAGACCACGAAATTCCTTGGCGGCGAGTATGACAGCATCCTGACCACCGCCACCTACAACGGCTTCCCCACCCAGTCGCTGCAGGTCTGTATCCCGCTGGAGCAGTACATCTGCGTCGTCACCTTCACCAGCTATGTGGAGGATCGCACCGACGAGATGATGGGCTTTTTCAGCACCATCGCCGCAAGTAAATAACGTACGCAAAAGGGACTGCTTCGGCAGTCCCTTTTTGCGAAAAAAGCGCCCTGCGGAGAAATTCACCGTTGACCACCGCGCCCCTTTACGATACACTGGTCTTACAGGGTTTCCCAATTTTGTGATTCAGGAGGAGAGTCGATGGAAAATTTACTTCCCGCATTGATCCTGCCGCTGGTGATCGCGCTGATGGTATGGCTGGGGCTCCGCAGCCGGAAGAGCGCCATCGCGGGCTACGAGGACGACAAGCAGCGCTACACCGCCACTGCCACCATGACCGTGACCGATATCAGACAGGAGGACGTGGAGCGCTGGGAGGAGCAGGAGGACGGCACCAGCCGCCTGATGCGATATGTGGTCTATCTGCCCACCTATGAGTACACGGTGGACGGCAAGACCTACACCTATTCCAGTCGTCAGGACTGGGGCAGTCCCAAGGGCGTAGGACGGCAGAAAACGGGGTGGTACGACCCCAAAAGGCCCGACCTGATCCGGGAGGATAAGCCCAGAAAGCCGCTGCTGGGCGGCGGGATCTTCTTCCTGTTCGCGGCCATCTGCCTGTTGGCGGAGATCCTGGTGATCCGGGATATGATTATCTGGGGACTTTAACTTATGGCAAAAAAGCACCGTGGACATTGTCCACGGTGCTTTTTTATTCTTCCGTATACCGGCGGAGGACGTGCTCGCTGGTCAGCACCAGATCGTGGGGGATCACCGCCCGGTCGCCGGGATGGCAGTCCAGTCCTGTCACGTCCACCATGGTATGGGTCAGGCCCGGCGGCGCGATCACCGGAGCCTCCGCCCCGTGGAGGAGGACGTATTTCCGCCGCTGCTTCCAGAAGGCCCGCAAGCCGCGGTCACGGTAGGTGAACGCGCCGTCGGAAGTGCCTGCCGCCAGAACGGCCACCTCGGTATCCCGCCGCAGCAGCGTGTCGCCGTAGCCCACGCGGTCGCCTTTTTTCAGGCGACGCACGGTGCAGACCTCCGCCTCCAGCACGGCGGCAGGCGTGCCGCCGCAGCAGCCAGTCAGGCCAGAGCCGATGCGCACCGCATCCAGCCGGTATTGGGGTACGTCCGCCGTGCGGGTGGCGGCGATGTGCCGCAGCCCCACGGGATAGCCGTCCAGCTCCAGCAGCACCCGGCTGAACCGGGCAAACTGCTCCGGCGCGGCGGCAGCGCCCCGGAAGTGGGAGAAGATTCCCTGCACCCGCAGGTTGTCCAGCGCGAATACCCGCTTCATCTCCTCCGTCTGCTCCGGCAGAAAGCCGAAGCGGCCAAAGCCGGAATCCACCGCCAGATGCACCCGCGCATCCATGTGCAGCGCGTCGATGGCCTGGGCCTGAGCCAGACTCTCCACCGACAGAATGACCCGCCGCTGTAACAGCGCCCGCAGCAGCGGCAGCTCGTGAACGCAGCACAGAAGCAGCAGGTCGGTTTCCGGCTGTGCCAGTGCCAGCGCTTCCTCCGGCGTGGCACAGGCAAACAGGGTGACGCCCTGCCGCGCCAGCAGGTCCCGCAGCGGCTGTGCGCCAAGGCCGTAGCCGTTGCCCTTGAGAATGGGGATCACCTGTCCGGCATCGGCATAGCGCCGGTAATTTTGCAGGAGAGCCCCGGTATTGACGATCAATTCTGCCATGATAAGCTCCTTGTGGGGTATAGTGGATCACGTACATATGGTAAACGCGTCAGGCGGCGAAAATGTTTCGCCGCGCCGCTGTTTTCCCAGTATGCCTCGCCAGCGGGGAAATATGCCTTTATCCATCTACTTGCCGTTTTCCGCCCTTTGACGCGAAATTGGCAGAAAAACAGGAAAGACACGTCGCTGACGTGTCTTTCCTGTTTGAGCTTGTCAAAAAAGGGCATAGCCCTTTTTTGACAAAATTAGGAATCGCTCCGACCCGCGCTTTTTCTACTGGAGTGCGGCAAAAATCAAGACGGATGCTACGGCGGCACAGCCGCCGAGATCGGATGCTAAAAATATGCCACCGGCATATTTTCTTAACGCACCGACGCGGCAAAAATGATTCAACTTGTTCGCCGCCATAACGGGCGCGAATTCTGCGAAGCTTTTTTGACAGACTGAGAAGGAAGGACACATTCCGTATCCTTCCTTCTTTATTTGAGAGAGAAAACAATTTCCGGATCAGCGTTACGCGGCGGCGTGGCTGGGGGTGAAGGCGGTACGAGCATTGCGGCGAACTTCGCGGTCGCGCTCCATCAGATTGGCCTTGGCCGTGCTCCAGGTGAATACCGCACCCAACAGCATGGGCAGATATCCGCCGGCTTCACGGATAGGCGCGTCGGCAGCAGTCATCAAAAAGGCGGTCGCCACCACCAGCACGAGGGAGACGATGGAGATCATAACGTAAGTAGAAATGTTTTTCATGGTAGTTTCCTCCTTAACACATATTTTGTAGTGTTTTTTACTCTGTGACTGTATAGTAGAATATTTAACAAGAAAAGTAAAGCTACAGAATATTATAATGCATGACAGTTTTACTAACAGTACAAGTATAAAGGAAATCCTCCGCAAAGCAGAGGATTTCCTTTATACTTGTATCGCTTACTTGACGCAGATGGTCTCGATCTCCACCAGAGCGCCCTTGGGCAGCGCTCCGACCTCCACAGCGGAGCGGGCGGGATACTGACCCTCGGTAAAGAACTCGGCGTACACCGCGTTCATGGCGGCGAAATCGCCCATATTCTGCAGGAACACGGTGGTCTTGACCACGTTGTCCATGGTCAGGCCGGCCTCGGTCAGAATGGCCTTGATATTGGTCAGCACCTGACGGGTCTGCTCGGTGATGCCGCCAGGGACGAACTCGCCGGTAGCGGGATCAAAGGGCACCTGACCGGAGGTGACAACAAAAGTGCCGCAGTCGATGGCCTGGGAATAGGGGCCGATAGCGGCGGGCGCGTTGGTGGTGGAAATGATCTTCTTCATGGGGACGTCCTCCTTCTTATATACTGTGCTCCTATGGTACACCAGCGGCGGCAAAAAGTCAACGAGGAACCAATCCCGCACCCCCGCCGTATACTGATGCAGGGAGAGGCATCTCTCCCGCAAGGTCTTATGGACGAAAAAGGGAGGCACATATGAACAACATCATCTCGATCCGGGACGCCGCCCTGACCTATCAGGCCCGCAATGGCGAGGTGGAAGCGCTGGGCGGCGTATCCTTTGATGTGGCGGAGGGGGAATTCGTCAGCATCGTGGGGCCCTCCGGCTGCGGAAAATCCACGCTGCTGGGCGTGCTGGCGGGACTGGAGACGCTGGACGGCGGCGCGGTGTCGCTGTACGGCCAGCCGGTGACGGGCGCCAGCGGCCGGATGGGCTTCATGCCCCAGCGGGATCAGCTGTTTGAATGGCGCTCCATCCGGGACAATGTGATGCTGGGCCTGCAGATCCGCCGCGACCGCGACCCGGCCCACCGCGACCACGTGGAAACGCTGTTGAAGCGCTACGACCTGTCGGAATTCGCCGTCAAGCGGCCCGACCAGCTGTCCGGCGGCATGCGGCAGCGGTGCGCCCTGATCCGCACGCTGGCCACAGGCCCGGATATCCTGCTGCTGGATGAACCCTTCTCGGCGCTGGACTATCAGACCCGGCTGGCGGTATCCGGCGATATCTGGCGCATCATCCGCTCCGAGGGCAAGACCGCCCTGCTGGTGACCCACGACATTTCCGAGGCCGTCAGCATGTCGGATCGGGTGGTGGTGCTGTCCCGGCGGCCCGCCACGGTCAAGGCGGTGTTCGACATGGGAGAGCTGCGGCAGATGGATCCCATGAAGCGGCGGGAAAATCCCGCCTTTCCCCGGTATTTCGATGCCATATGGAAGGAGCTGGAGCTGCATGATTGAACCTGCCGTGTCGCCCAAGCGGGCGATGTATCTGCGGGATATGCGGCGGCAGAGCCGCCGGGTGCGGCTGTGGCAGCTGGCAATTTTAGTGGGCTTCTTCGCCTTCTGGGAGCTGAGCTGCCGCGTCGGTCTCAGCGACGGCTTTCTGGTCAGCAGTCCCAGCCGCATCGCCGCCACGTTTCTGAGCCTGTGCCGCAGCGGCGACGTGCTGCTGCACGTGGGCGTCTCCTGCTGGGAGACGGCAGTGGGCTTCCTGCTGGGCACCGCCGCCGGAACGGTGGTGGCCGTGGCCATGTGGTGGTGGCCCACCCTGAGCCGTGTGCTGGATCCGTATCTGGTGGTGCTGAACGCGCTGCCGAAAACAGCCCTCGGCCCCATCTTCATCGTGTGGATGGGCGCCGGAACCGGCGCCATCATCGTCATGACGCTGGCTATCTCGCTGATCGTCACCATTCTCAACATGTACGAGGGCTTCCGTGCCACGGACGCCCAGAAGACCCGGCTGATGGCCGCCATGGGCGCCAGCCGCTGGCAGCTTTTGCGGATGCTGGTGTTTCCCGCCAACTACGCCACGCTGCTGAACACCCTGAAGGTCAACGTGGGCCTTTCGTGGGTAGGCGTTATCATGGGCGAGTTTCTTGTCTCACGGGCCGGTCTTGGGTATCTGATCGTTTATGGCTCCCAGGTGTTCAACATGGATCTGGTGATGACCAGCGTGTTGCTGCTGCTGGTGGCCGCGGTGGTCATGTACCGGCTGGTACTGTGGGTGGAAAAAATACTGTATCATTTATTGGGGGTAAAAGCATGAAAAAGATCTTCGCACCGGTGCTGGCCGCCCTGATGCTGCTGCCGCTGCTCTGCGGCTGCGGCACGGGGACGGCAGAAGCGGAACTGACCACGGTACGCCTGAACGAAGTGACCCATTCTGTGTTCTACGCGCCGCAGTATGTGGCCATGGAGCTGGGCTTCTTCGCCGAGGAGGGCCTTGCCATTGAGCTGACCAACGGCGGCGGGGCCGACAAGGTGATGACCGCCGTGGTCTCCGGACAGAGCGACATCGGTCTGGCGGGGCCGGAGAGCTGCATCTACATTTACAATCAGGGCAAGGACGATCATCCGGTGGTGTTCGGCCAGCTGACAGCCTGCGACGGCGCGTTCCTGATGGGCCGGGAGGACGTTTCCTTTAACTGGGAGGATCTGCGGGGCAAGACCATCATCGGCGGCCGGAAGGGCGGCGTGCCGGAGATGACGCTGGAATACGTGCTGCGCCAGCACGGTCTGGAGCCGCAGAAGGACGTGATCGTGGATACCAGTGTGCAGTTCAACATGATGGCCGGGGCCTTTACCGGCGGGCAGGGAGACTATGTGACGCTGTTTGAGCCTGCCGCCACGCAGGTGGTGAACTCCGGCGAGGGCTATATCCTCTGTTCCATCGGCGCGGAGAGCGGCGCCATCCCCTATACCGCCTATTTCGCGTCCCAGAGCTACACAGCGGAGCATGACGACGTGATCGCCGCCTTCTGCCGCGCCATTGCCAAGGCGCTGGATTGGGTGGATTCCCACACCGACCGGGAGGTGGCCGAGGCCATCATCGGCCAGTTCCCCGACACCAGCCTTGACACGCTGGAGGCCGTCACCGCCCGCCACCGGGAGATCGGCGCGTGGAACACGCCCCTGACCATGGAGAAGGCGGCGCTGGAGCGGCTGGAGACGGTCATGACCCAGGCGGGCGAGCTGACTGATGACCAGTGGGTGGATTTCGATAAGCTGGTGGATAACCACTGGGCGGCAGCGGCAAGATGAAAAGCAACAAGCTCTGTCATTCCGAGCCAGTGCGAACACTGGCGTGGGAATTCGTAATTCGCCCCCCTTGTGTAAAGGGGGCTGTCAGCAAAGCTGACTGGGGAATTGTCCGTCATGTGACAACCCCTCCGTCAAAAATCAAAGATTTTTGACGCCTCCCCTTACACAGGGGAGGCAAGAAAAACGCTCCCCCGGTAGGGGAGCGTTTTTGTGTTATGATCTTCTCTTCTTCCCGACGATCCACGCGCCGCCGGTCAGGCTCAGCAGCGCCATAGCACCGTACAGGGCAACGCCCGCGTCGCCGGTTTTGACGGACTGGACGGTCTTATCGTCCTTGTCCGTCTTGCCAGTCTCGCCGCCGTGGGAGGGAATGCCGCTGTTGTCGCGCTTCACCTTGGGGATCACGGTGTCCTCCTGCGTGATCTCGATGGTAGCTTCGGCATCCTTATAGTACTTGCCGCAGCCGGAGCAATACCAATACTCGATATTGCCCTCCCGCAGTATGGTGGCCCTTTGGGCGGGGAAGTGCTTCAGGTCGGTATGGTTGTCGGGGTCGAGCCCGCCATACGCCTTGCCGCAGATCTCGCACACCGCCTTGTGGCAGCAGTCCGCCGTGCCGCCGGTGTGGTTGGAGATGGTCTTGCCGCAGTAATCACACTTGTGATCCTTGTTGTCATCCGCGCACTCGCTCAGTACCTTGCCGCAGTAATCACACTTGTGATCCTTGTTGTCGTCGGCGCATTCACTCAGCACCTTGCCGCAGTAGTCACACTTGTGATCCTTGTTGTCGTCGGCGCATTCACTCAGCGTCTTGCCGCAGTAGTCGCACTTGTGATCCTTATCGGGGTCGGCGCACTCGCTCAGCACCTTGCCGCAGTAATCACACTTGTGATCCTTGTTGTCATCCGCGCATTCACTCAGCGTCTTGCCGCAGTAGTCGCACTTGTGATCCTTGTTGTCATCCGCGCATTCACTCAGCGTCTTGCCGCAGTAGTCGCACTTGTGATCCTTGTTGTCATCCGCGCATTCGCTCAGCGTCTTGCCGCAGTAATCACACTTGTGATCCTTGTTGTCATCCGCGCACTCGCTCAGCACCTTGCCGCAGGTATCGCAGACGTGGTTCTTGTCGGCGTCGGCGTGCTCCGCATAGGCATCTTTCGCATCGCAGCCGTTGACGCACTCATGCCAGTGATGCGTCTCGTCGGAGTTCCACTCCTGTTTCCAGCTGTGGCCGGTGGCGTCGATTTGCTCCGTCTTTTTTCTGCCGCATTCGTTACAGGTAAATGTTTTTTCGCCCGCATTTGTACAGGTAGGTTGTGTCGTTACCTGGCCATTGTCCCAATCATGGGGGCCCCTGTCAGCTTCTGCACCACAGCAGGAATACTCTTTCCAGTGGTTGTTTTTGTCACTCTGCCACTCACCCAGTGTTCCGGCGTGGTTGCCGGGGTTCGTTTCGCCATACTCGGCCTTGCAGACATTGCATTTTGCCTTGGCAGTGCAGGTGGCTTCGCCGCCGGAGCAGTTTTCCGTCTCGGTGTGGCTGGCGTCGCGGGAGCAGACGCGGGTGTGGCTGCTTCCGTCGCTGTTCTGCGTCCATGCGCCCCATTCATGGCCCAGAACGCTGCCGGATTCAAAGGTAGCCTCGCTGGCCGTACCCTTGGAGCTCAGGCCGCAAACCGTGCAGGACTTGTAGTAGACCGCTTTCTCCGTGCAGCTGGAGCTGGATTTCAGGTACTGCTCCTCTGCCGTCTCCGCTGTGAAGTCGTGCGCCTTCAGCGTACCGTACTCGCTCTTGCAAACCTCGCAGATTGCCTTGGCGGTGCAGGTGGCTGCGCCGCCGGAACAAGTATCGGTTTCGGTGGCGTTGCAGTTCTCACGCTGGCATGTCCGCGTGTGCGTACCGTTGCCATTGGACGTCCAACTCCACAGATGGCCCAGCGCCGTGCCCGGCTCCTCATACAGATGGTCGTCGTTATATTCGATCAGATCGCAGGAGCACATCCAGTAGTGCAGCGCGTTATGCGTACAGTCTGCGGGTGATTTCAGGGTTCCGGGCGTATTATTCATCCACATGTTGAATTTGTGCTGGTGCCATTGCGCATCAATGTGGATACCACTCACCGTGTCACTTCCTGCCAGATCGCCATAGGTCATATCCTCAGTAACGGTGACATCACCGCATTTCCATCCGGTGAATACCCAGTCTTGATACGTAGGATTTTTGGGCAGGTAATCGAATACCCTGTCTCCCCACCGGACATACCAGGCACTTCCGCCGGCAACCCCCACCGTGGTGTACCCGATGGAATAGTTTTTCACAGTAAACTTTGCCTGAATGGTCAGATCCTCGGCGGGCATTGTGAAGGTCAGCACCGGATTGACCCAGCCGCCGCCCTCCGGCTTGTTGAGGAAAACCCACTCCAGAAACTGATTGCCCGTTGTCGGTGTTGCCGTCAGCGTGACCGTTTCGCCCGCCTTGGCCTTTGTGCTCATAGGTGTTACCGATCCCCACTCCGGCATGCCGATCTTAACTACCGTGACGGTGTATTCGTGCTCCGTCCAGTGGGCGTAAAGCGTCTGCGTACCGGCCACCGTCACGGTGGTGTCGCTCTCGATCTTCGTGCCGCCGTTCTGTTCCGTGTACCAACCGGCGAAATCGTAGCCCTCATAGCTGGGAACCGGAAGCGCACCGTAGGTCTCACCAGTCATCAACGATCTGGTTCTGTCCGCTTCGGCCAGCGTGCCGCCGTTGGGGTCAAAGGTCACAGTGAGGGGCCGCGCAACCGCACCGGAAACAAGGTGCAGCTTCTGGTCATCCTTATACTCCACGTGGGCATTGGCGTCATCCGCGAAGAAACATTTCGCGTAATCTTTGGCGTAAGCATTGGAAAACGCCACGGGGTAGCTGGTATTCGCAGTGGTGACGCCGATGGACGCGCCTTTGGACATGCCGATCTCGATGGTCAGCGTCTTGCCGGAGGGCAGATACACATTGTTGGCCTTGCCGGAAACCGTGTTGTTCTGTACGATGGGTTTGTTTCCGACCTTCAGCTGGCCGCTGTTGCTGGGATTGATATAAATGCCGCCGCCATTGCCGCTGGCTTTGTTATTCTCGATCTTACCGCTATAGAGTTGGCAGACCGAGCCGGAGCGGTAAATATACACGCCGCCGCCGTTGCCGGTGGCCGTATTGCCGGAGATCTCGCCGCCTTGCATAATCAGCCACGACGGCTCCTGATTCAGATAGATGGCACCGCCGTCGCCGCTGGTGTTTCCGGTGATCTTGCCGTCATAGAGGTAGAAATGGCAGTCCTTGTCAAGCACATGAACCGCGCCGCCCTCTGAATTGGCCTTGTTGCCGCTGATCTCGCCGCCCCGCATGTTGAGCGTTGTCACCTGATTGGAATCTTGGCGCAGGCAGATGGCGCCGCCCCAGCGGCTGGCGGTATTGTTGTTGATCTTCGCGCTGCCGGAAATGTTGATCTCGCCCCAGCCCATCAGAATTGCGCCGCCGTCCAGACTGGAGGAATTGCCGGTGATCTCCGCGCGGCCGGAAATGTCGATCTTACCATTGCCGCGCATATAGATGGCGCCGCCTCCGGCATCGTTGTTGCTTTGGGTCGCTGTATTCCCGGAGATGGTGCCGCCGGTCATCTTGATGGTTCCGCCGGTGGTGGAGAAGAACGCACCACCATTCTTGGCCGAGTTGTTCTTGATGACGCCGCCGTACATATTGAAATTGCCGCCGGTAGCGTTCGGCTTGTTTTTCGCGAAGTTCTGGAAAATAGCGCCGCCGTAGTTCCTGCCATAGTTGTCGGAAATCTCACCGCCGTACATGTTGAACACGCAATCCTTGTCATCCAGAGCGATGGCTCCGCCGCCGCCATTACCGGTAACTTTGCCGCCGGTGAGCTTGCCGCCGTACATATCCAGTCTGCTGTTGTAGAGGTAGACGCACATGCCGCCCCAACCAGAGGTAGCGCCCTTGACGGTGCCGCCGCCCTGACAGTCACAGAGAACAAGTCGACCGCCGTTTTTGACCTGGATTTTAGCGGTACCGTTGCTGGAAAGGGTCTTGCCGTTCAGGCACAGGTAAAGGGTTTTGCCGTCCACCGTCAGATGACCGCCGATGGGGGCGTTGCCTGTCAGATAGACGTAGGCGGTATTGTTCGTATACGAAATGCCGTCCGTGCCGTTCCACGGCTGATAGGCCACGTCGGAATGGCTGGTATGATCCCCCGCCGTGACGCTGCCTCCGCAGATGCAGTGCTTGTGCTCATCTGCCAGCAGGGCGATGCCCGTTTCATTGGACTGCACCGCAGGTCCCCCCTGCGCCGCAGACTCCTGTTGCTGCTCCGGCTGTTCCGCCGGTTTCGCTTCCGGTTGTTCTTCCGGCTGTTCCGGGGTTTCCTCCGGCTGCTCCTGCTGACCCTCCTGCTTCTCCTCCTGCTGGGTGGGCTGCTCCACAGGGGCCGCCGCGCCGCCCTCTTCCGTGGCGAAGGCCGCCGTGGGCAAAAGGGTCAGTGCCATACACAGTGCCAATAGAATGGCCGCCGCTCTCTTTCTCATAGTCGTTCCTCCCTTGTATCGTTACTGGTTCTCCACATTGTGTTCCTGCTTGTCATGGCACACCTGCCAATAGCGTTTTTTATTATACCATACTTCTTTCCCGAACGCAAGCAACGTTTGCCAAGCTCTTTCATTTTGCCCTTTTCTTTGGAACATTTTTCCTTCATAGGGCGTTTTATAGAAAAGTATCTTCCCCAAATATGGTAGTTCCTCGACAAAAACGCCCAATTTTTTGTGTTTTTTTCGCGTTTTTTATAGACAAGCCCGTTTGCGGATGCTATACTTTCTTTTGAATAACATTATGTAAAGCGGTAGAAAGGCATTCTTCCCTCTCCCGGCTTTGCATTGTCCGTGTATTCTGAACGGAGAGTGAGGAAAACAGCATGAAACTGTTACGAAGAAGCACCGCCCTGCTGCTGAGCTGCGCCATCGTTCTGGGACTGGTGGCAAGCGGATTCCTTATCCGCGCGATCGCCGACACGGCCATGCAGTGGTACAACGCCGATTACGACGCGCTGAGCCGCTTCTACGAGATCGGCGCGTCCTATGACCCCGGCATCATCGCCACCACCCCCGGCGATCCCGGCGGAAAATCCTACGGCATGTACATGTTCGCCAGCAATGCGGGCGTTCCCCACGACTTCGCCGAGTGGTGCAAGAAGAGCGACAAGAGCGTTTACCGCGATATCGGCGATGCGCTGGACAGCGCCTATCACCGCATTTCCGACGGCTACGGCTCCTACTTCGACGCCACGTGGCAGGACATGGCCAACACCTACAAGGGCACCTTCGGTCAGGCCCAGTACGACTACACCAAGGACAAGTTCTATAATAAGGTGGTCTCGCTGGTGGAGAACAAGGTGGACGGCTTCGATATCGACGAATACTCCGTGGCGCTGAAAAACGTGTTCTGGAGCCGGGCCGTGCAGCATGGCCCCACCGACGCCTGCTCCCTCATCAAGCGCGCCTTCGACTCGCTGGGCGGCTTCGCCAACCAGCCGGAGGGCGATCTGATCTCGGCCATCTACGCGGTATCCGGCCGTCTGGTCACGGCGGAGGAGCTGCGCAGCGAGGGGAAATCCGGCGCTGCCATGTCCGGCGACACCGCCAATAAATACGGTACCTCCGGTCTGATCCTGCGGTACTTCTACGGCAGCTCCGGCGACGTGCAGATGGGCGTTTACCGCCGTCTGGGCGTGAACGAGCCGGCCGATGCGCTGGTGATGCTGATGAACAACGGCTACGAGGACGCACCGAAGGCCGACGGCAATTATCAGCTGCTGCTGAACAGCGGCGACCAGAAGTACGCCGTGTCCGCCGCAGGCGGCAGCGCCAAGCTGGACGTCCGCTCCGCCGAGGGAACGGATCAGGTCTTCACCCTGAACTACTTCGCCGGCGGGTTCTACACCATCAGCACGCAGGTGGACGGCAAGACCCTGCGGCTGAGTGCCGACAAGAGCACCGTTTCCCTGTCCTCTCCCTCCATCTCCGACGGGCAGAAGTGGGAGCTGACCCAGGGCAAGAGCGCCTATACGCTGAAAAATGTGAAAACAGGTACATATCTCAGCTATGAAAATGATACGCTGGTGATGGCGGCCTCCTCCGAGGAGAGCGGCGTGACCGAGTGGCAGCCGGTGGCCGTGGCCAACAGCGCCGACGACTGGACGCTGCGGGGCGTGATCTATCCCACCAAGGACAATATTCTGGTGGCCAAGAACTCCTCCTTCCCCGTTCGCGGTGTGATCTCCTGCTCCTCTCCCATCACCTCCGTCAACATCACCATCGCCAAGGAGAGCGGCGCGGCGGTCATCAGCAAGAACGCCTCGCCCAACGCAATGTCCTACGACCTGAAGAAACTGGACGATTCCGTGGCCTACAGCTCACTGGCCGCCGGTAACTACACCTTCACGCTGACAGCGGTGTCCAACAGCAAGAGCTTTGAGCTGGCCAAGTCCAGCTTCACCGTCCGCAGCAACAGCGGTCAGGCCCACGACGACGAGACCTTCACCATCACCTTCGATCCCAACGGTGGCACGCTGAACGGCAGCAAGACCAAGACCGTCTCGCTGGGTGATATCGTCTACGGCAAGCTGCCCACCGCCAGCAAGACGGGCTACTCCTTTATCGGCTGGTTCACGGAGAAGGAGGGCGGCGAGCAGATCTCCTCCGCCACCAAGATCATTGCCTCCGACCTGACGCTGTACGCCCAGTACGCGGATGTGTACACCTACACCTTCCTTGACGCCGACGGCGATATCTTCAAGCGGGGCACCGTGGCCGAGGGTGAGCTGATCCCCATGCCGGAGACCTCCCCCACCAAGGCGCCTGACGGCCAGTATACCTATAAGTTCAGCCATTGGGAAGGCTATACCGAGGGCAAGACCGTGATGGAGGCCAAGAACATGACCTTCAAGCCGGTGTTTACCGCCACAAAGGTAACGGAGCTGCCCGATAACATCTCCGGCTACTGGACGGGTCTGACACCCGGCAGCACCGTGGAGCAGCTGGGCAAGAACGCCAGGGTCTACGACGGCAAGACCGAAGTGACCAGCGGCCCCCTCAGCACCGGCATGACCGCCGTGGTGGGCAATAAGTCCTACACGCTGGTGGTAACGGGCGACGTGAACGGCGACGGTAAGATCACCCTGACCGACGTGGTGGCGCTGCAGTCCCACGTGCTGGACAAGAAGACGCTGGAGGGCGCTTACCGCGAGGCAGCCGACCTGAACGGCGACGGCTATGTCACCCTGACCGATGTGGTCAAGGCGGCCCGCGTCATCATCGGCAAGGATACCATCGGTTGATAGGAGGATAACGCCATGAAACACAATACCTCTTCCCTTTTCAAGCTGCTGCTGACGCTGGCGCTGATCGTCGCGGCGCTGCTGCCCCAACGGGCAGAGGCGGCCTCGTCCTCCCTGTCCGGCGACAGCACCGTACAGGCCGGCAGCACCGTCACGCTGACGCTCAGCATTTCCGGCAGCAACGTCATGGGCATCGAGGCCACGCTGGAGTATGACAGCAACACGCTGGAGTTCACCAACTACGATCAGAAGATCAGCGGCTGGACCATGGACTACAACAGCAACCACTTCCTGCTGTACGGCGTCAGCAACCCCATCAATTCCAGCACCGGCGTGCTGACCGTCACCTTCCGGGTAAAGAGCGGTCTGGCCAGCGGCACCGCACTGACCGCCGGGTTCAAGAACATCGTCGTCTCCGACGGCAGCAAGGACGAGACTGTCAGCGGCACGTCCTGGACGGGCTCGGTGGCGACCCCGCCCAGCAGCAACTGCGACCTCAGCTCCCTCACCTGCTCCAACGCCACCCTCAGCCCCGCGTTCAACAAATCCACCACCAATTACACCGCCACGGTGCCCTACGCGGTGGAATCCCTGAACCTCAGCTATAAGGCGGCGGACGGCTCGGCCCGTGTGTCCGTCAGCGGCAATACGCTGGTGGTGGGCAGCAATACCGTCACCGTTACCTGCACCGCCGCCACCGGCGCCAAAAAGAACTACACCATCACCGTCACCCGTGAGCAGGATCCCAACTACAAGCCCAGCACCGACGCGCTGCTGAAGGAGCTGGCGCTGGATGTGGGCTATCTCAGCCCCACCTTCTCCGGCGCGGTGACGGAATACGTGGCCTACGTCCCCTACGAGACCCGGTCGGCGACGCTTTCCGGCGTGGCAAAGGACGAAAAGGCCCTGAAGGTCACCGAGGCCACCATGCAGCTGTCTCAGGAGGGGGACAATGTGATGACCGTCACCTGCACAGCAGAGGACGGCACCACCTCCAAGACCTATACCGTCCATGTGTACCGCATGCCCAAGTACGAGGGCATCATCCCCACCATGGAGATCGTCGATCCCAACACGCCGCCCGAGCCGCCTACCTATTCCATCCCCATGACGGTAACGCTGCCGTTGGTGGGTGAGATGGCTACCTCCACCGCCGCCATCATCGGTGCGGCGCTGCTGGTCGTCATTCTGCTGCTGGTGGGCTTCCTGCTGGGCCGTATCGGCCACAATGGCGGCGGATATGACGATGACGGCGACAGCGGCGATGACGATGACCGTCCGCCCCAGCCGCCCCGCCCCAACCGTAACGCCGCAGCCCAGAACCGTGCGCCGCAGCAGAGCCGCCCAGAGCCGGTGAAAGCCGCTCCCGCGGCACGGACTGTCCAGCAGTCCGCACCCGCACAGCCCGTGCGGAAGGCCGCACCTGCCGCTCCCGCACGACCCCAACAGCGGAAGGTCTCCGACGATACGCTGACCAGCCCCTTTGTGGAGGATCTGTCCGGCAAGATGCAGCAGGAAATCGCCCAGCGTCAGGCGGCGGAAGCCAGCCGTCAGGCCGCAGAGGCCGAGGCGGCCCGTCAGGCAGCGGAAGCGGCCAACCCCGCTGCAGCCGCCAACGAAAAGGTGGGCCGCATGTCGTTGGACGAGCTGTTGAACGACATACACAACATGTGACAAAAAAGAACCGCCTTTAGGCCGCCTGACACAAGAAAACACACGCCATAAAAGGCGGCTTTTGCGCAGGAACCTGCGTTGCGGCACCTTGCCAGACATAGAGTATGCCTGCGGCGCCGCGTCTTGGCTCTGCACAAAATCCGCTCTTTTCTGGTGCGAAGCAGTTTTGCCAAAGCAAGTTCGAGATAAAATCGGCTGCAAAAATACCCGCATACTGACGTATGCGGGTATTTTTTCGGGTGATTTTAGCCGGACAGGCACAGGCAAAACCGTATGTTTTCTTATGTCAGTCGGCCTTCGGGCGGTTCCTTTTTTGTCAGCGAAAAGATAAGAGAGAAACGTGAAGAACTAAGGTGTGCCGCCGTTGGCGGCACAATTAGAAAGGGCGACCTGTAGTCAGGTCGCTCTTTCTAATTGTTGGCAATGCAATCGCCGGATTTCATGCCAGCCTTAATAATCCACCTTCATCAGACACAGTCCCTCCGGCGGGGCGGTGGGGCCGGCCTGCTTGCGGTCGCGGCTGTCCAGAATGGCCTGCACCTGCTCCGGCTCCCAGAAGCCACGGCCTACCTCCAGCAGCGTACCCACCAGAATGCGCACCATGTTCTGCAAAAAGCCGTTGCCATGGAAGGTAAACGTGATACGATCCTTCCGCTGCTGAATGTCGATGGTATCCACCGTGCGGACGGTGGATTTCTTCATGCGGGGATTGCCGCAGAAGGCGGCAAAGTCGTGCTCCCCCGTCAGGTAGGCGGCGGCCTGCCGCATCCGCTCCACATCCGGCGCGTAGGGCAGCAGCGTCACATACTTCCGGTCGAACACCGGCTTGACCTCCCCCACAAACACCGTGTAGCGGTAGGTCTTGCCCAGCGCGTTGTACCGGGCGTGGAACCGGGGCCCACAGGGCTTCACCTCCCGGACGGCGATGGCATCCGGCAGATAGCGGTTGCAGTAGTCCCGGATCTCCTCCGGGGATTCCTTCACGTCCAGCTGGGCGTTGGCCACCATGGCACGGGCGTGAACGCCTGCATCGGTGCGGCCTGCGCCGATGATCTCCACCGGCTGGCCGGCCAGACGGCTCAGCACCGCTTCGAGCTTACCCTGAATGGTGTCCCTGTCCGGCTGGCGCTCCCAGCCGAAAAGCCGTGTGCCGTCATAGGCAATGGTAAATTTATAGTTCTGCATCATCACTTCAGCTTCTTGATAAAGCAGCGGCGGCGCTTGTGCTGCTCAATGTCAAAGTCCTTCCACTGGGACTGCACCTTCTCGTTGGTCTCCAGCATGGGGCCGGTCTCGGCCTCCTTGATGCCCAGCTTATGGCAGCCCTGCATGGCGTTGTACAGGATCATGGCGTTGACGCCCTTCTTCTGGTAGTCGGGCCGCACGGCGATCAGCAAAAGGTCAATGGTGTCGTTCTTGTGGAAGGCCTTCAGCAGGTCGATCCACCCGGTGGGGAAATACTTGCCCCGGCTTTTCTGCAGAGCGCTGGCGATGGACGGCGCGGCCACACCCATGGCCACCATATCCTCGTGCTCATCCATGATGAAGAAGGCCAGATTTGGGTTGATCAGCGGGGCAAACTTGGCGCTGTAGCGCTTGATCTGCTTATCCGACAGCTCCACCGTGCCGTACAGCGGCGCGTAGCAGGTGTTCACCAGCTGGAAGAACCGGGGGATCAGGCCAAAGTAGTCCAGCCGCGTCCGGGGATGAAACACATGCAGGTTATAGCGCTTTTCCACGAACTCCGACAGCTTGCGCCACCGCTCGATGATCTTTTCATCGGTGGGCACCTGAATGAGATTTTCGATCCAGTCCACATCCTTCACATAGCCCAGCCGGGTCAGGTGATCGATGTAGTAGGGATGGTTATAATAGGTGAAGAAGCAGCTGCGGCGGTCAAAGCCCTCCACCAGCATGCCCTCACGATCCAGGTCGGTGAACCCCAGCGGACCGTGTACCTCGTTGCAGCCCTTTTCCTTTGCCCAGCGCTCCACCGTAGTGAACAGGGCGTTGGCCACCTGCTCGTCGTCGATGAAATCCACCTGGGTAAAGCGCATGCGGTTGGTGCCCCACTTCTCGTTGGCCTTGTGGCTGAGGATGGCGCCGATGCGGCCCACCATCTCGCCGTTGCGCATGGCCATCCAGCAGCGAGCCTCGCAGTATTCAAAGGCGGGGTTCTTCTTTTTGTCCCAATCGCTCATATCGTCATCAAAGGTGGCGGGGACAAACTGGGGCACATCTTTATATAAAATGTTGGGGTAATCCACGAATTGGCGCAGCTGCCCCTTCGTGGTCACTTCAATAATCGAAACCATATTGTTCCTCCTTGTAAACACAAGCCCAGTGTATCGCAAAATCCGGCAAAAAGCAACATAAAAAGAGTGGAAACGGCGCGGCGCATGTGGTATACTCATTACCAAGAATATTACGATATCGGTGGAGGTAGTCATATGGAGCTTTTCTGGTATAACATCAAGGAGATGGACGCCGCGGCCTACGACGCCGCCCTGTCCATGATGGACGCGGAGCGCCGCAGCCGCATTGGTGATTTCCCCAACGAGGACGACCGCAAGCGCAGCGCCGCCGGTGAACTGCTGCTGCGGCAGGCCGCGGCGGCCCGTCTTGGCTGCACGGCGGAGAGCGCGCCGCTGGTCTGGGACGAAAACGGCAAGCCCGGCGTGGAGGGCGATCCCTTCTACGTCAGCGTCAGCCACAGCGGCCCCTATGTGGTGGCTGCCGCGGGAGATCACGTGCTGGGCGTGGACGTGGAGGTCATTCGCGGCGCGGAGGAGAAGTTCATGCGCCGTGCCTGCTCCGAGACGGAGATGGCCTACATCCGTTACGGCGACGCGGGCTGCTTCCAGCGGTTCTGGGAGTGCTGGACGGCCAAGGAGGCCCTGTTCAAGCTGACGGGCAAGGGGCCACTGCTGGCGCTGAGCCGTCTCCAGCTGCCGGAGGGCGTGGCACTGGATCACATCATGCAAAACGGCTGCGCCGTCACCGCAGCCATGCAGCTGTAAGTGAGGAGGAGCAACCATGTATCGTATCGGTATTGATCTGGGCGGCACCAACATCGCCGTTGGCGTGGTGGACGACCGCCACAACATTATCGCCGAGGCCAGCGTTCCCACCGGAGCCTTCCGCCCGGCGGAGGAAATGGTGGCGGATATGTGCCGCGCCGTGGAGCTGGCTTTGGACAAGGCGGGCCTGATCGCCGCCGACTGCGCCAGCATCGGCATCGGCTCCCCCGGCACCTGCGACAGCGAGGCCGGTGTGGTGGTGCGTGCCTATAATCTGGGCTGGTTCAACGTCCCCGTGTGCCGGATGCTCCACGAGCGGTTCGGCATCCCCGTCCGTCTCAGCAACGACGCCAACTGCGCCGCTCTGGCGGAGACCGTGGCAGGCGCAGCGGTGGGCCGCCGGGATATGATCCTCATTACGCTGGGCACCGGCGTAGGCGGCGGCATCATCATCGACGGCAAAATTTACGCCGGTATGCGCTCCATGGGCGCAGAGCTGGGCCATACCCTGCTGGTGCTGGAGGGCGAGCACTGCACCTGCGGCCGTGACGGCTGCTGGGAGGCCTACGCCTCCGCCACCGCACTGATCCGTCAGGCCAAGCGGGCCGGAGAGCAGCATCCGGAATCCGCCCTCCATGGCCGTGAGGAGCTGACGGCGCTGGACGTGTTTCAGGCCGCCGACGCCGGAGACGCGGCGGCACAGGCGGTCATCGACCGCTGGTGCGTCTATGTGGCGGCGGGCATGACCGATCTGGTCAACAGCCTTGCCCCGGAGATGATTCTCATCGGCGGCGGCATCAGCCGTCAGGGCGAGCGGATCCTCTCTCCCATCCGGGAATATGTGGCGGAGCATTGCTTCGGCGGACGGGAGGGCGCCGTGCCCATCATCGCCGCCGCCAAGCTGGGCAACGAGGCCGGCATCATCGGCGCCGCCGCACTGTGATAATAAGCAAAAAAAGAACCGGGGATATCCCCGGTTTCTTTTTATGCCTTTATTTCTGCCCCTCCAGCGCACCGTTGGCCAATACCCAGCGGCGGACATGCTGAATGAACCGCTGGGTGGACAGGGACAGGGCGTTCTTATCCTTCACGCAGATGCCAATGTTGCGGTAAAAGGGCCGGGGCAGCTGGCAGGCCACCAGCGGATACACGCAGCGCTGTAACATCAGCTCCTCCATGATGCTGATGCCTAGGCCGCTGGACACCATGGCCAGAATGGTCTGATCCTGCTGCACGGTGTACTGGATGTTGGGCTGGATATGCAGGGTGTCGAACACCTCCTGTATCTCGTAGTCGTCGCCCTCGTCCAGCAGGATCACCGGATACTGCTCCAGCGCCTCCGGCGGGAAGGGATCGCGGCCCGCCAGCGGATGGTCACAGGGAACGATCACCTTCCACTGATCCCGCTGTAACAGCCAGCTGTCCAGATGCTTCTCCGTAGGCAGACTGACGAAGCCGCAGTCCGCCTGCCCGTGGGTGACCCAATCGGCGATCTCGTTGTTGAAGTTGGAGGGCAGCAGCTCAAATTCGATCTTGGGATAGATCTCCTGAAAGCTCTTTAGAATATAGGGCATCCACTTTTCCGACACGCTGGTGAAGGTGGCCACCCGCACAAGACCGGTGTCCAGTCCCCGCAGGTCGGCGGCCTTCTGCTCCAGCTGGTGCTGCAAAGCGCACATCTCCCGGAAGTAGGGCAGCAGCGCCCGGCCGTCCGCCGTCAGCGACACGCCGCCGTGGCTGCGCACCACCAGCGTCGTCCCCAGCTCCGCCTCCAGCGAGCTGACCGCGTGGCTGATGCCGGACTGGGTGAAATTCAACTCCTGGGCGGCCCGTGTAAAGCTGCCGCATTCGGCGGTCTTCAGCAGGATCTCGTACTTTGTCAGGCTCATACCCATCCCTCCTTTTTTCTTAACATAGTATAGCAGAAATCTTAACGGTGTTCAAACATTTTTTCATGATAATGATGAAAATGGTGCGTTTTACAAATGGACTCCTCCGTGATATGCTATAACCAACCTAGGAATCCAAAAGAAAGGAGCGACGGTTATGGGTCTGAATCTGCTGCTGGCCGGTCTTGCCGTTCTGCTGGTGGTCGTTGGCGTCGTCAGTCGTGTCACCAACAAGTAACGCCTTGCAGAAGCCGCATGACAAAGTGAAATGCATGTTTCGTATGATTTATGGTAAAAGCAGAAGCCGGGCCGCCCGCCCGGCTTTTGCTTTTGTGATTTTTAATTGAGACTTTCGCGCTCCGGCGCGAGACACTTTTGGCCACGGCCCCAAAAGTGTCCAAAAGGGCCGCTTAAACCTGCGGTTTAAGAATCCGCTCACGCCGTTCCCTATGCAAAAGTGTTGCCGTTTACCGCGCGTTCACAGAACCCGTTTATTATCGGTGCGTATGACGCATTGATTCCCTTCTTGCGCCGCTGCCGCTCATGCGTTGCAACAGTAGACGCTGAAGCGTTGCTCGTCTCGCTGGCATCAGCGGCAGCGGCGCTGGAGCAGAGACGATACTTTCTATAAAACGAAAAAGAAAACCTTGCGCAAACGTGTGGTACGCACTCACGATCCCTCACACAGCATAGCGCGCAAGGAAGTGAAGAAACCTTTGGTTTCTTCTGGCTCTTTTTCCCACTTTTCTAGTCGGTGCGTTAAGAAAATATGCCGGTGGCATATTTTTAGCATCCGACCTCGGCGGCTATGCCGCCGTAGCATCCGCTGTGTTTACACAGCGTGATTGGGAAAAGTGGGTCGCCGAAGGCCGTTTTTGCCCCGGAAAGTGAAACTCCCAAGTTCCCCGTTGCGGAAAAAACATTAATATGATAAGATAAACCGTACTTCGAAAGAGAGATGATTGCGATGCACAACAAGAAAACCCACACCCTGTCGTTGGTGTTCGCCCTGTTGGCCAGCGCCATTTTCGGCATGAGCTTCATGTTTTCCAAGCTGGCGCTGGAGGTGGCAAAGCCCACCGTGCTGCTGGCCTTCCGTTTTTTGATCGCCTTTACCGCCATGTCGCTGGTTATTCTGGTCAACGCGCTGGTGGGGAAAACCCGTGGCAGGCCGCTGTTCGCCTTCTCCCTGAAGGGCAAGCCCATCGGCTCGCTGGTGCTGCTGGGTCTGATCCAGCCGGTGCTGTACTTCTTCTGCGAGAATTACGGCATCCTGTACACCTCCTCCGCTGTAGCGGGCACCATCATCGCCGTGGTGCCCATCGCCTGTATCGTCACGGACGTGCTAATCCTGCACGAGCGGGTCACGCGGCGGCAGGTGATCTGCGCGGTGCTGTGCATCGGCGGCGTGGCGCTGATCTACATGGGCGGCGAGACCCACATTTCCGCGCTGGGACTGGTGTTTCTGCTGATGACGGTGGGCTGCGACGCGGCGTATTACACCCTCAGCCACCGGGCGGCGGCGAAATTCACCGCCTTCGAGGTGACATATGTGATGTTCACCGTGGGCATGGTATTCTTCATCCCCGCCGCACTGATCCAGGGAGCGGGCCACATGGCGGAGACGTTCCTGCCCGCCATCCAGAGCGGCGCGTTCTGGGGCGCGGTGGTCTATCTGGGCATCGTGTCCTCGGTGGTGGCGTACTTCCTGCTGAACTTCGCCAACGCCTACCTGACGGTGTCTGAGGCGTCGCTGTTCAGCAACGTCACCACGGTGGTCAGCGTACTGGCGGGCGTGGTGCTGCTGAAGGAGCCCTTCGGCCTGTGGCAGATCGTGGGCGTGGCGGTGATCCTGGTGTGCGTCTACGCCGCCAACGCGACGGGGAAGAAATAAACGAGAGATGTTTTTACAAAGGCTCCCCCTGTTGCAAGGGGAGCTGTCAGCCGCAAGGCTGACTGAGGGGATAATGACATTCAAACAACCCCTCCGTCAACGCTTCGCGTTGCCACCTCCCCTTACACAGGGGAGGCTTTATTTCCACTGTCCAAGAAAAAACCGGCCTTACGGCCGTTTTTTTCTTATTACGGCAGTTCCCTGTACATCTCATGGCACTTGCCGTTGGTGGCCCAGACGCTGCCGGGCTCTCTGGGGTCGATGGCGCTGCCGTCCAGACGGGTCAGACTTCCGCCCGCTTCCTGCAGGATCAGGCTGCCCGCCGCGAAATCCCACGGGGACAGGCGGCACTCGAAGAAGATCTCGATACGCCCGGCGGCCACCTGACAGATATCCAGCTCGGCGGAGCCGAAGCGGCGGAAGTCCAGCGTGTGGTCGTACAGCCACCGCATGATGGCAAAGCTCCTGTCCGTATAGCTGCGGTCATAGATGGTGCTGCCGCACATGCAGATGGCATGCGCCGCGTCATGGTCGGACACATGGATGGGACGGCCGTTCAGCGTGGCGCCGCAGCCCTTTTCCGCCGCGAAAAGCTCCTCGATAAAGGGATTATACACCACGGCATACCGCACCTCGCCCCGGCAGCACAGGGCCACGGCGATGTTGCTGTAATGCAGCTCCCGCACAAAGTTGGTGGTGCCGTCGATGGGGTCGACGATGAAGGCCCAGTCCTTTGTCAGCGTCTCGTGCTGCCCCTCCTCGCCGAAGAAATCGGCCTCCGGGCAGATGCCCAGCAGCTCGCGGCGTAGGAACTCCTGCACCGCCACATCATATTTCGTCACCAGGTCCGCCGCGCCGGTTTTCTCGCGGGTGTCCCGCTCGATGTTGTGGGCGTCGCGGATCATGTCTCCCGCCGCACGAACGGCGGCAACGATCTTTTCCAGCATATAGTTACCTCCTGACAGCCCGTCCGGCGCAGATACCGGTGGGCTTTCCGTTTTCCAGAGCGATCTCGCCCGCCACCAGCACAAGAGACATCCCCTGCGAGGTCTGCTGGGGCTCCGTATAGGTGGCCCGCTCGTGGAGGGCTTCCGGCGCAAACATGCACACGTCCGCGTCGCAGCCCGCTTCCAGACGGCCCTTTCCGGTCAGTCCCAGCACCTGAGCGGGACGGCCCGTCAGCTTGTGGACGGCCTGCTCCCAGCTGAGTGCTTTCTTCTCCCGGACAAAATGCTCCAGCAAATGGGTCACGTTGCCGCAGACACGGGGGTGCAGCTGTCCCTCGGTGGGATAGGTGGCATCGGAGATGACGCAGGACAGGGGCGAACGGAGAATGGCGCAGATATCCTCCTCCGACGCCATGAAGTCGATCATGGTGATCTGGCCGTGCTCCCGTGCCAGCAGCTCACAGCAGGAGGACAGTGGATCCTGTCCCATCAGGGCGGCGATCTCCATCAGGTTGTGACCCTGATAGGGGTGATCCTCCGGACAGTGGAGGGAGGTCAGGTAAATGCCGTCCCAGCCCGCCAGCTTGGCAATATCGTCAAAGCCCACGCCGCTTTCGATGCGCTCAGCCAGCTCCCGGCGGACGTTCTGATCCCGCAGACGCTCCACTACCGCCTCCATGCCGCCGGTGAGGTAGTCCGGCGGCAGAATGTGCAGCAGCTGGGTGGAACCGGCGGTGTAGGGATACACGTCGCAGTCCACCCGCAGGCCCTCATTTTGCGCCTGCTCCAAAAGCGTCAGCACCTGAGGGATCTTCTTGCCCCAGTTGTCCCGTCCCATAGCCTTGAGGTGGCTGATGTGAACGGGGCAGTTCAGCGCACGGGCCACGGCGATCATCTCCCGCACCGACTCCGCCACACCGCCGCCCTCCTGCCGCATGTGGACGGTGACGGGGATATCCGTCCCCGCCACCGGCTGCAAGGCCCGGATCAGGTCGGCGGTGGAATAGAAGCACTCCGGCGCGTAGCCAAGGCCCAGACTGACGCCCAGCGCACCGTCGGAAAGCGCCTGCTCCATCTGGCGGTGAATGGCGGCAAAGTGGCCGTCCGCCAGCTCCGTCAGCTGATAGCCCGCCGCGTCGGCCCGGAGAGTACCCGCGCCCACCAGCATGCCCACGTTCAGGGGCAGGGCGGGCAGAGAGCGGAAGTACCCCGCCAGCGAACGGCTGTCCAGCCGGGGCGGCAGGTCGCCGGTGATAGGCTGCAAATACGCCCGGATGGCGGCCTCATTATCCGGCCCGAAGGGCGCGGCGGACAGGCCGCAGTTGCCGTTGACGATGGTGGTCAGCCCCTGACACAGCTCCCACTCCCCGAAGCCGGGGCGGAACGCCGCGCCGTCGGCGTGGCGGTGAATGTCGATAAAGCCGGGGGTGACGGTCATTCCGGTGCAGTCCACCGTCCGCCGCGCCTGGGCGTGGGACAGCTGTCCCACCGCCGCGATCTTGCCGTTTTCAATGGCCACATCTGCCGCAAACGCGGCGCGGCCGGTACCGTCAATGACAGTACCGCCCCGCAAAAGTGTATCAAACATGGGAAAAACCTCGATCATTCTGTATTATCCCCGGTGCAGTGGCAGCGTCACCGTAAAGCGGGTGGCGCTCTCGTCGCTGGCGGCGGTGATGGTTCCCTTGTGCCGCGCCGTGATCTGGCGGGCGATGGCAAGCCCCAGCCCGAACCCCGCCGCGCCGGTGCGGGCATCGTCCACCCGGTAGAACCGGTCAAACAGGTGGGACAGCTTCTCGGCGGGGATCCTCTCGCCGGGGTTCTCCACCGCCAGCACCGCATTCCTTCCGGCGGCGTTCAGCGTCAGGCGGATGGCACCGCCGGGCGCGGCGTATTTCACGGCGTTGTCCAGCAGGATATCCACCAGCTGATCCAGCTGTTGGCAGTCGCCGGTCAGGGACAGGCCGTTCTGAATGTCGTATTCCAGCGGGTGTCCCGCCTCGAACGCCACCGGCTCGAACCGCAATGCGGCGTCCGTCACCAGATCGCTGAGATCCAGCGGCGCAAAGGGCGCGGCGGCCCGGCCGCTCTCCGTCCGGGAGAGGGTCAGCATATCCTCCACCAGTTCCTTCATCCGGCGGGATTCCGCCAGAATGTTGTCCACATACCGCTGCTGCTCTCCGCTGGCCGACTCCTCCAGCAGATCGGCGGAGGACAGGATCACCGTCAAGGGGGTTTTCAGCTCGTGGCTGGCGTCGGAGATAAACTGCTGCTGATCCTGCCACGTCCGCACCACCGGGCGGGAGACGAAGCCGCTCAGCAGCCAGCTGACTCCCAGCAGCACCAGCAGCGCGCCCAGCCCGATCAGCAGGCACACCTTCACTAATGAGCGCAGGGTGGCCTGTTCAAAGGTGCTGTCCATAAAGGCAATGCGCACCGTCAGCACGCCGTCCTGCCGGTAAAACCGCAGATGCCGCTGGGTCAGCACGCCGCTTTCGTCGCCGTCGGCCAGCGCCTGCGACACAGCGTCCAGCAGCGCCTCCTCGTCGTCCAGATCGTAATAGCTGCTGCCGGACACGCGGACGGTACCGCTGGGCAGCACCTCCGCCACAAAGCAGGGGAATCTTCCGTCCACGACGCCGGTCTGCACCGCCTGCTTCAATTGATGGATATAGCTCTGTGCGATATTGGCCTGCGAGAAAAAGTACACGCCGCCGAACACCGCCAGCAGCACCATAAACGCCACCAGCATGGTCACGCCGGTGATCTTCCAGCGGAGCCGGCGGATCATGACTGCCCCTCCTCGTCCCGTGTCAGGCAGTAGCCCAGCATCCGCAGCGTCTTGATCTTCACCGCCGAGTGCAGATGGGTCAGCTTCCGCCGCAGGAAGGAGATATACACCTCCACGTTGTTGTCCTCCGCCTGGGAGTCATACCCCCAGACCTTCACCAGCAGCTGCTCCTTTGTGACCACCTGACTGCCGTTGCGCAGCAAAAGCTCCATCAGGTCGTACTCCCGGCGGCTGAGACGCACCTCCCGTCCGCCGCAGGACAGGGTGAACGTGCCCCGCTCCAGCGACAGGTCGCCCCAGGAGAGCGCCGTGCTCTCCTGCACCTGACCGCCGCTGCGCCGCAGCAGCGTGCGGACGCAGGCCAGCAGCTCCTCCGGCTCAAAGGGCTTGGTGAGATAGTAGTCCGCGCCGCAGTCCAGCCCGTGTACCCGGTCGTCCAGACTGCTCTTGGCCGTCAGCATCAGCACGGGGGTGGACACGTTGGCCGCGCGCAGCTTCTGGGCCACCTGAAAGCCGTTCATCCCCGGCAGCATCACGTCCAGCACCACCAGATCATAGATGCCCGTCAGGGCGTTGTCCAGCCCGCTTACGCCGTCATGGCACACGTCGGCGGTGTAGCCCTGCCGGTACAGCAGCTGCCGCAGGGTGTCCGCCAGACGGACTTCATCCTCCACGATCAAAAGACGCATGACACGTCCTCCTTACTTACAGCAGCGCCAGCAGCGGCGCCACCGTCTCCTGCGCCAGCAGGTACACGGTGGTCTCGTCGTTCAGCGTGGCGTAATAAGCGCCGTCCTCCCGCAGCGTGCCCAGCGTCAGGGTGACGGTGGCTTCCGTTCCTACGGTATTGACATAGGCCAGCGTGATAACGGCAGTGGGCGCGTCCAGCCCGCACAGGGGCGCGGCGTCCGGCGAGGGATCGTAGTCGAAGCACTTGTCGAAGCTCAGCTCCGCCAGCGCCGTCTCGATCGCCTCGATGCCGTCAGGCAGCGCCTTTCCGCCGCTGACCCAGCCCTCATCATTCTTCGTCAGGCGAACGGACTTGCCGCTCTCCGTCTGGTGAACGGTGATGACCGTCAGGTTCTCGTCCGTCAGCTCCGGCAGGGTGGGCAGCACCGCCATATCATAGATGCTGCGATCCATCAGCGTCACGAAAGCGTCCTCCACCAGATACACGCCCTCCTGTCCGTCGATGGACATGTACCACGTTCCGTCGTCCTTCTGATCGCCGAAGCGCAGGGTCGTGACCTCCTCGCCCACGGTGACGGTCATATACCGGTTCGGCTCGTCCAGACCGCACTCTGCCGGATCCACCGTCGGATCCAGCGGCGTCAGCGCGGCGGACATGGTGTCCAGCGCCGTCAGGATCTCCTCCACATAGGCGGCGTCCAGCGGGAACGTCTCGTTATCCACCCATTTCCAGCCGTCCTCGTCCTTCCGGAAGCGGCAGGTCACACTGCTGTTGTCATACTCCAGCGCACCGGCCTCGGTGATGGGCAGCTGTTCGCCGTTGGTCAGCACATTGGCATCCGCCGCGTCGGCGTCGGGATCCTCCTTCGCCTTGCCGCAGCCCACCAGTGCCAGCACCAGCAGCAGGCTTAACATCAGTAAGAGTAATCGTTTCATTGGGGTTCCTCCTCGGGGTAAAATGCATTACAACATTTTAATATAGCAGAATACGAAGGAAAAGGAAAGTCAAAATTGTGAATTTTGGCCGCTTTTTGGTGTACCGTGCAAGCAGCTCTCTTGCCTCTCCCAAAGGGAGAGCCAAGAATCTGTCCCCCGTTACATAGCATGTTGTCATGAGAAATGGAGCGTATCGATACCGATACGCTCCATGAACTGTTTGTGGCCACCTGTCAAACCGGCGGGTCATTCGATGGTGCCGCCGCCCAGCACCTCGTCGCCATCGTACAGCACCGCCGCCTGTCCGGCGGTGATGGCCCGCTGGGGCTCGTCGAAGGTCAGCCGCACCCGTCCCTCCGGCAACGGCTCCGCCAGGGTCGGGGCCTCCACCTGACTGTACCGGGTCTTTGCCGTGCAGCGGAAGGCCGCGGCAGGCGCTTCCCCGGCGATCCAGTTGACCCGGCAGGCGGTCAGCTCCCGGCGGAACAGCCTGTCGTTGTCCCCCAGCACTACGGTATTGTCCGCCTCGTGCTTCGCCAGCACGTACACGTGCTTTCCCACCGAGATGCCAAGGCCCTTCCCCTGACCGATGGTATAGCAGGACAACCCCCGGTGACGGCCCAGCACGTTGCCCGCCTCGTCCACGAAGTCGCCGGGCTCCAGCGCCACGCCCTGTCCCCGCAGGAACGACACATAGTCGCCGTCGGGCACGAAGCAGATATCCTGACTGTCGGACTTGTCGGCGTTCAGCAGTCCTGCCTCGCGGGCATTGTCCCGGATGGTGGGCTTGTCGAAATCCCCCACCGGCAGCAGCAGGTGGGACAGCTGATATTGGGTCAGCTGGTACAGCACATAGCTCTGATCCTTGCGGCGATCCGCGCCCCGCAGCAGGCGATAGCGCTCCGCCGCCGGATCATAGGCGATCCGGGCATAGTGCCCCGTGGCAATGTAGTCATACCCCAGCGTCACCGCCCGATCCAGCAGCGCGCCGAATTTCAGGCAGCGGTTGCAGTCGATACAGGGGTTGGGGGTGTGTCCGGCGCAGTATTCCGCCACGAAATGATCCATCACGTCCCGGCGGAAGGCCTCCACCTCGTTGAATACGTAAAATTTCATCCCCAGCCGGTAGGCCACGGCACGGGCATCCTCGGCGTCGTCGGCGCTGCAGCAGCGGCTGTCGCTGTTGGGGATCAGCTTCAGCATGGCGCCGTCGCAGTCATAGCCCTGCCGCCGCAGCAGCAGCGCGGCAGCGCTGCTATCCACGCCGCCGGACATGGCCACCAGCACCCGTTTTCCTTTGTTCTGCTCCATAGGTTTACCTCGCTGTTGTTTGGGGTAGAATCTCATCGGTTCTGTTGTAGGGGCGGACGACTCTGTCCGCCCGACAGCATAAAACTCTTAATAAAAAGTGTAACCCCGGCTTCCGCCGGGGTCAAGCAAAATTTTCATTTTCAGTCCATGTGCTTCGCCGCGAAGGCCTGATAGGGCAGCGCGTCGCTCAGCTCCATCATCACGTGGGAGAACCCGCCCGCATAGTCGTACCCGGTGTCCCGCACCTGTCCGCCGTCCTTGCGGACGTGGGGCAGCGCCACCGTCACCAGCGTACCCTGACCCTCCCGGCTCTCCAGCAGCAGGCGGCCGCCGTGCCCCTCGGCAATGCGGCGGCAGATGGGCAGGCCCAGCCCCATGCCATACGCGGCAGGCGCGGCTTCAAGTCCCTCAGCCCAGCGGTCGAACAGCGTCGCCATCCGCTCCGCCGGAATGCCGCAGCCGGTGTCCCGCACCCGCAGCAGCACCTGACCGCTCCGCACCTCCAGTGAAACGGTGATAACGCCGCCCCGCGGCGTAAATTTCAACGCGTTGCTCAGCAGATTCCACACCAGACGCTCCAGATACGTCCGCTCCACTGCGGCCACCACGTACCGCTCCCGGCAGTCGAACCGCACCTCCACGCCTGCTTCGCGGACGATGGAGTCCGCCTGACGGCACAGCTCGTCCAGCAGCACCACCAGCTCCTCATTCTGCGTCTGAAACGGCTTGTCCGACAGCAGCTCCGGCCCCATGGCCAGATTGCTCACCAGACGCAGCATCCGGTAGTAGCTCTGCCGCATGATGGCGCTCTCGGCGCTGTCACCCTCCTGCCCCTGTGTCAAGCGCTGGGCGGCCATGTGCAGATTGTTCAGCGGAGAACGCAGGGCCGCCGCCACGCCGGGCAGTATGTTTGCCAGTATCCGCTTCTCCTCGTCGCTGAAAGCCGCCATCGTTCCCACCTCTTTTCTCTGTCATTCTGCCCCGTTAAGGGGACGCTATCCATGGTAAATAGCGGATAAGCAACTATATCATACCAAGCGCACAAAGGAAAAACAAGGCGTTTGTCGAATTTTGTCGAATCTTGTCGAAAAATTTTTAAAAAGGGGCTTGCATTTTCCGAGAGAATTGCATATAATTCTAAACGTACCATATGTTTGATATATTCCATCAGGAAGGAAGTTTTAATTTATGAGCATTAAAGTTGGCATCAATGGTTTTGGCCGTATTGGCCGCATGGTTCTGCGTTGTTCCCTGAATCACCCCGAGATCGAGATCGTGGGCATCAACGACCTGTGCCCCGCCGACTATCTGGCTTATATGGTGAAGTATGACACCATGCACGGCAAGTTCAACGGCGACATCTATGCCGAGGGCAACAACATCGTGGTCAACGGCAAGGCCATCCCCGTTTCCGCCGAGCGCGATCCCGCCAATCTGCCCTGGGCCAAGGTAGGCGCCGAGTACGTTATCGAGTCCACCGGCCTGTTCCTGACCAAGGAGAAGTCCGCCGGTCACATCGCCGCCGGCGCCAAGCACGTTGTCATGTCCGCCCCCTCTAAGGACGACACCCCCATGTTCGTCTGCGGCGTCAACGATGACACCTATACCAGCGACATGCAGTTCGTGTCCAACGCCAGCTGCACCACCAACTGCCTGGCTCCCATCGCCAAGGTGCTGAACGACAACTTCGGCATTGCCGACGGTCTGATGACCACCGTTCACTCCACCACCGCCACCCAGAAGACCGTTGACGGCGTGTCTCTGAAGGACTGGCGCGGCGGCCGTGCCGCCTCCGGCAACATCATCCCCAGCTCCACCGGCGCCGCCAAGGCCGTGGGCAAGGTCATCCCCAGCCTGAACGGCAAGCTGACCGGTATGTCCATGCGTGTTCCCACGCTGGATGTGTCCGTGGTCGACCTGACTGTGAATCTGGTGAAGCCCGCCTCCTACGAGGAGATCTGCGCCGCCATGAAGAAGGCCAGTGAGGGCGAGCTGAAGGGCATCCTCAGCTACACCGACGAGGCCGTCGTGTCCTCCGATTTTCTGGGTGACACCCACACCTCCATCTTCGACGCCAAGGCCGGCATCGCCCTGACCGACACCTTTGTGAAGGTGGTCAGCTGGTACGATAACGAGATCGGCTACTCCGACAAACTGCTGTGCCTGATCGAGCGCATGTACGCCGTGGATCACAAGGCATAAGTCAAATTATCAAGTCCTTTTCCAAACTTTTGAGTTTTCCTTCTTTTTTGTTCCAGGAAAAACGCCGCCTTTATGGCGGCTTTTTTCCTAGGTACATGTAAGAAGCTTCACAGAAAAAACGTCAATTTCCCGGAAAATCCCTCTTTCTTTTTCACGGAATGTATGGTACAATAGGTACAAGCGCCGTGGGCGCGCAGGAAAGGAAACATCCGTCATGGAAAGCAACGCACTTCTCAACGCAACGCTGTCGCTGGACAGCGACATTTCTCTCTATGCCCAGCTGGTGGGCATCATCAAGCGCAACATCTCCACCGGAGTGCTGGCCGTGGGCGATCTGCTGCCCAGCGAGGCCGAGCTGTGCCGCACGCTGAACATCAGCCGCAACACCGTCCGTCAGGCCATCGGCGAGCTGGAGGAGGAGGGCCTTGTGGTTCGCAAGCGCGGCCGGGGCACCTTCGTGGCCGACCCCGCCACCAACCGCCGGGGCGTGCGCTACTCCTTCACCACCGAGGTATCCTCCATGGGCAAGGAGCCCAGCAGCACGCTGGTGGATTTTCAGATCACCACACCTTCGGCCATCATCTGCGACAAGATGGAGCTGCGGGAGGGCACGCCGGTCTACTGCTTCACCCGTATCCGCAACGTGGACGGTGAGCCGCTGATCCTGGAAACCAGCTACTACCCCCAGTACATCTATCCCAACCTCACCCGCGACATGGTGCAGACCCACAGCTTCTATTCCCTGCTGTACCACGTGGGCATCACCCCCTTTGCCGCCGAAGAGAGCTACGAGGCGGTGACGCTGAGCTCCGACAACGCCAAGCTGCTGGGCGTGGAGCCGGGCAGCTGCGCCTTCTATCACCAGCGCCGCACCCGCACCGAGGATGGCCGGGTGTACGAGTACACCCGCAGCTTCATCCGGGGCGACCGGGTGCGTCTGGACGTACATATGCAGAAATCCGGCATCCACTTTACCCGCAGCATCGACTGAAAAAACGCCCTACGGGGCCATAAATAGGAAAGGAAGCACTACCATGGGTAAATTTGTCGTCAAGGCTACCAAGACCGGTTTTGTGTTTAACCTGAAGGCCGGCAATGGCGAGGTCATCGCCACCAGCGAAATCTACACCACCGAAGCCACCTGCATGAAGGGCGTGGAATCCGTCCGCAAGAACGCGGCGGACGCCAAGCTGGAGGATCAGACCGTGGCCGAGGTGGCCGCCGTCACCAATCCCAAGTTCGAGCTGTACACCGACAAGGCCGGTGAGTTCCGCTTCCGCCTGAAGGCTCGCAACGGCGAGATCATCGCCGTCAGCGAGGGCTACAAGGCCAAGGCCTCCTGTCTCAACGGCATTGACTCCGTGCGCCGCAACGCCCCGGACGCCGCCGTGGAAAAGCCGGAGGACTGATATTGCGTTTTCCTAAAAAGACCGCCATCGGCGGTCTTTTCTTTTTTTGCCGCCCCTCAAAAGCCTCCCTCTGCGAGGGAGATGGCATGACCGCAGGTCATGACGGAGGGAGAGAATTTAAGCCTTTTATTCTCTCCCCCAGTCACCTTCGGTGACAGCCCCCTCTCAGAGGGGCCAAGAACGGATTGCCACGCCAGTCTGCGGACTGGCTCGCAATGACAGGCTTTCAACAACCCAGGTCTTCTCTCAGAGGATGCTTTTGTCGTCGCTCCCTTTTCATTAACCGATATTGGTCAATACTAATATGCATCATTTTCGGTTAACATGCAAGTAGAAAGTGGGGCTTGCATGTTATGATCTCCTACGACAACCTCTGGGAAACCATGAAGAAAAAGGGTGTCTCACAATACACCCTTATCAAAAAGTATGGTGTCAGCCCTGGACAACTGACCCGGATGAAGCGCAATGAAAGCGTCAGCACCCATACTATTGAAATGTTCTGCCGCATATTGGCATGCGACGTAAGTGATGTTATGGCATATCTCCCCGATGAAGAAAATTAGGCAAGGCAGTGGACTCTTTCTCCTCACCGCCTTGCCTTTTTTCCTCCCCTGTGGTACAATATTCTGACAAAATCACAACATTTCCGAAAGGAGCTACTGTAATATGGAACTGAAAGACATCCTCAGCCGTGTGGATCACACCCTGCTGAGCCAGAGCGCCACCTGGGCGGAGATCAAGGCCATCTGCGAAGACGGCGTGAAGTACGGCTGCGCCAGCGTCTGCATTCCCGCCAGCTACGTGAAGCAGGCGGCGGAGTACGTGGACGGCAAGATCGCCGTGTGCACCGTCATCGGCTTCCCCAACGGCTACGACACCACCGCCGCCAAGTGCTTCGAGGCCGCCGACGCCGTGAAGAACGGCGCATCTGAGATCGATATGGTCATCAACATCGGCTGGGTGAAGGACGGCCTGTACGATCAGGTGCTGGACGAGATCAAGCAGGTAAAGGCAGCCTGTAACGGCAAGCTGCTGAAGATCATCATCGAGACCTGCATGCTGACCGACGCCGAGAAGATCGAGATGTGCCGCGTGGTCAGCGAGTCCGGCGCGGACTACATCAAAACCTCCACCGGCTTCGGCGGCGGCGGAGCCACCCGCGAGGACGTGGCCCTGTTCAAGGCTCACGTGGCCCCTCACGTGAAGATCAAGGCAGCCGGCGGCATCGCCAATCTACAGGACGCCGAGGACTTCGTTAATCTGGGTGCCGACCGTCTGGGCACCAGCCGTATCGTCAAGGCCGTGAAGGCCATGGAACAGAAATAAGGAGGAAACACTATGCCTACCCCCCATAATAACGCCGTCAAGGGCGATTTTGCCAAAACCGTTCTCATGCCCGGCGACCCCCTGCGGGCCAAATTCATCGCCGAGACCTTCCTGACCGACCCCAAGCTGGTGAACAACGTCCGCGGCGTGCAGGGCTACACCGGCACCTACAAGGGCGTTCCCGTTTCCGTTATGGCCAGCGGCATGGGCATGCCCTCCATCGGCATCTATTCCTATGAGTTGTACACCCAGTACGACGTGGAGAACATCATCCGCGTGGGCAGCGCCGGCGCCATGCGTGCCGATTTAGAGCTGGGCAGCGTGGTGGCCGGACAGGGCGCCTGCACCAACTCCAGCTTCGCCGACCAGTACGAGCTGGGCGGCAGCTTCGCACCCATCTGCGACTTTGATCTGCTGATGGCGGCCGTGGACGCTGCCCGTGAGCTGGGCGTGAAGATGCCCGTGGGCAACCTGTACTCCTCCGATACCTTCTATGACGCCGCCGGCCGCAACATGCGCTACGCCAAGATGGGCGTCATGGCGGTGGAGATGGAGGCCGCCGCCCTGTACTGCACCGCCGCCTACACCGGCAAGCGGGCGCTGGCCATCTGCTCCATCTCCGACAATCTTATCACCGGCGAAGAATTGTCCGCCGACGAGCGACAGACCACCTTCACCAACATGATGAAGATCGCGCTGGAGATCGCTGCTAAAATGGACAAACAGTGAATTTTCTGTGACAAACGGGCTTTTGTGCGCAGTTTGCGTACAAAAGCCCGTTTCTTGCGGAATGTGCTAAAATAAGGCTTGCTTTTACCGTAAGCACCTGTTAGAATAACGGTGTATGGCGGTCAAGCCATGCGAAATCACTCCTGCCCAACAGGCGGGAGAACTATGAAGAAAGGTAGATTAAGCACATGAAAAAGTTTCTTGCTCTGATTCTGGCTCTGGTCATGGCGCTGTCCCTGGTCGCTTGCGGCGGCGGCAACACCACTGATGACAACCAGAACACCGATGGCAACGACAACCCCGATGCCACCACCTACAAGGTCGCTATGATCACCGACTACGGCGATATCACCGACCAGTCCTTCAACCAGACCACCTACGAGGCCTGCAAGGAGTACTGCGAGGCCGGCTCTCTGGACTTCAAGTACTTCAAGCCCGTGGGCGACTCCACCGCTGACCGTGTCGCCATGATCGAGAGCGCCATTGACGAGGGCTTCAACATCATCGTGATGCCCGGCTACGCTTTCGGCGGCGCTATCGTCGAGGCTGCTCCCAAGTACAAGGATGTCAAGTTCGTGGCTCTGGACGTCTCCAAGGGTGACTATCTGGAAGCTGGTGTCGGCGCTGCCGGCGAGACCTATGACTACGAACCCGACAACTGGGATCTGGCCAAGTACGCTGACCTGAGCAACGTCTATACCATGATCTATCAGGAAGAGCTGTGCGGCTACATGGCTGGTTACGCCACCGTGAAGATGGGCTACACCAAGCTGGGCTATGCCGGTGGTATGGCTGTTCCCGCCGTTATCCGCTATGGTTACGGCTTCGTGCAGGGTGCTAACGCTGCCGCCAAGGAGCTGGGCGCCACTGTCGAGATGAAGTACATCTACACCAACACCTTCTCCCCCGATGCCAGCATCACCGCTGCTATGGATACCTGGTACGCTGACGGCACTCAGGTCGTGTTCGCCTGCGGCGGCGGCATCTATGTCTCCATTGCCGAGGCTGCCAAGAAGGCCAATGCCAAGATCGTCGGCGTTGACGTGGATCAGGCTCCCATCATTGACGCTCTGGCCAATGAGGACACCACCATCACCTCCGCTATGAAGGGTCTGGCCTCCTCCACCAAGGCTGCTCTGAAGGGCATCATCGAGGATGGCAAGTGGGACGAGCTGGCTGGCAAGATCGACAATCTGGGTCTGGTCTCCGGCACTGATATGGACGCCAACTATGTCGGCATCCCCACCGGTGACGGCACCGCCTGGTGCGACACCTTCACCACCGACGATTACGCCGCTCTGGTGGCCGCTATGTTCGATGGCACCATCACCGTCAGCAACGACATCACCAAGAAGCCCGCTGACTTCGCCACCGACATCACTCTGACCGACCTGGGCACCCTGAACTAACAGAGTTCCCCGTCGTACAGACGCGATACAGGCAATTAAGCAATAAAAAGTACGCAGCCCAAAGCTGCGTACTTTTTTGCATGTTTCCCAAAAATACTTTGCTTTACGCCGTCCGTTATAGTATACTATATATGTTAATCTGTGGTTTCCGTCCCCGCGCACAGCGAAACGCGGCGGGCCATAAAAACGGAAGGAGGGCGAAACACTTGGAATCACCGTATGCTATTGAAATGCTGAACATCACCAAACGGTTCCCCGGTATTATCGCCAACGACAACATCACCCTGCAATTGAAAAAGGGCGAGATCCACGCCCTGCTGGGCGAAAACGGCGCGGGCAAATCCACGCTGATGAGTGTTCTGTTCGGCCTGTACCAGCCGGAGGAGGGCGTCATCAAAAAGGACGGTCAGGTGGTGTCCATCAAGGATCCCAACGACGCCAACGCCCTGGGCATCGGCATGGTGCACCAGCACTTCAAGCTGGTGGAATGCTTCTCGGTGCTGGACAACATCATCATGGGCGCCGAGCCTACGAAATACGGCTTTCTGCAGAAGAAGGACGCCCGCGAAAAGGTGCTGACTCTCAGTGAAAAGTACGGCCTGCACGTGGATCCCGACGCGCTGATCGAGGATATCACCGTGGGTATGCAGCAGCGCACCGAGATTCTGAAGATGCTCTACCGGGACAACGAGATCCTGATCTTCGACGAACCCACCGCCGTGCTGACCCCGCAGGAGATCGACGAACTGATGGAGATCATGCGGAATCTGGCAGCCGAGGGCAAGTCCATTCTCTTCATCTCTCATAAGCTCAACGAGATCATGGCCGTGGCTGACCGCTGCACCGTCTTGCGCAAGGGCAAGTACATCGGCACTGTGGAAACGAAAAACACCACCGCCGAGGAGCTGTCCGCCATGATGGTGGGCCGCAATGTCAGCTTCCATGTGGACAAAAAGCCCTGTCAACCCGGCGACGTGGTGCTGGATGTAGAGCACATGACCGTAGCCAGCAAGATCCACAAGAACAACGCCGTCAAGGATGTGTCTCTGAAGGTGCGCCGGGGCGAGATCGTCTGTCTCGCCGGTATCGACGGCAACGGCCAGACGGAGTTCGTCTACGGTCTGACGGGTCTGGAGCCGCTGGTAAGCGGCAAGATCAGCCTGTGCGGCAAGGATATTACCCATGCCAGCATCCGTCACCGCAACACCATGGGCATGTCCCACATTCCGGAGGATCGCCATAAGCACGGTCTGGTACTGGACTACACGTTGGAGGACAATCTGGTGCTCCAGCGGTATTTCGAGCCGGAATTCACCAGTAAGGCGGGCTTCCTGCGCCGGGACAACATCCGCAAGTACGCCGAGCGGCTCATCGAGCAATACGACGTCCGCAGCGGCCAGGGCCCCATCACCGTGGCCCGCAGCATGTCCGGCGGCAACCAGCAGAAGGCCATCGTGGCCCGTGAGATCGACAAGGATCCCGAGCTGCTGGTGGCCGTCCAGCCCACCCGCGGTCTGGACGTAGGCGCTATCGAGTACATCCACAAGCAGCTGGTGGCCCAGCGTGACGCGGGCAAGGCTGTGCTGCTGGTATCTCTGGAGCTGGATGAGGTCATGGACGTGCCCGACCGCATCCTCGTCATGTACGAGGGTGAGATCGTGGGCAAGCTTGACCCGAAAAAGACCACTCAGGAGGAGCTGGGCCTTTACATGGCAGGCGCCAAGAGAGATGAGGTGAAGGCATGAAAAAGAGTCTCCTGAAAAATAACGGCGTGCAGTCGCTGATCGCGTCGCTGTTGTGCATCGTGCTGGGTATGCTGATCGGCTATATCGTGCTGCTGTTCATCAACCCCACCGGTGCGGGCGAAGCCATCGTCACTGTCATGAAAAACTTCCTCAACTATAACCGTGCCGATACCCAATTGAAATATCTGGGCAACACGCTGGTCAAGACCGCACCGCTGCTGATGTGCGCCCTGTCCATTCTGTTTGCCTACAAGGTGGGCCTGTTCAACATTGGCGCCTCCGGTCAGTACACCGCCGGTGCCTGCGCCGCTCTGTACGCAGCGCTGCAATGGCACTGGAGCTGGCTGCCCTGTATGCTGCTGGCCATCGCCGCCGGCTGCGTCATGGGCGCCATTGTGGGTCTGCTGAAGGCCTACTGCAACGTCAACGAGGTCATCAGCGGCATCATGCTGAACTGGATCATGCTGTATACCGCCAATATGATCCTGGCTAACGTCAAGGAACCTACCAGTCCCTACACGATCCAGATGCGCAGCTTCGGCTCCGCCGCTGTGCTGCCCACACTGGGCTTGGACAAGCTGTTCAACGACAATACTTACGTGACGTTGGCCATCCCTCTGGCTATTATTCTGGCCATTGTGGTGGACGTGGTACTGAACAAGACCCGCTTCGGCTACGAGCTGCGGGCCACCGGCAACAACAAGTTTGCCGCCAAGTACTGCGGCATGGCGGAAAAGCGCAACATCATCCTGACGCTGGTGATCGCCGGCGCACTGTCCGGCCTGGGCGCCTCTCTGCTGTACCAGAGCGGCTATGAGCAGTGGCAGGTAACGGCTTCCTCTGTGCCCGCTATGGGCTTCAACGGCATCGCCGCCACGTTCCTGGGCGGTCTGAACCCCATCGGCACCATCTTCGCCTCTTTCTTCATCCAGCATATCACCTCCGGCGGCGCGTATGTGGACAAGACCATTTACTGCTCTCAGATCTCTGATCTGATCTCCGCCATTATCATCTACCTGTGCGGCTTCGTGCTGTTCATGAAATACGCCATGAACACCGCCATTGCCAAGCGTGAAGAAAAGGCCGCTCTGGCGGCCAGGGCAGCAGAGGAAGTCTCTGCCAAACAGGAAGGAGGCGATCAGTAATGGTACTGCTGCTGCAATATACGCTGATCTTCGCTTCCGTGCTGATGCTAGTAGCACTGGGCGGCTGCTTCTCCGAGCATTCCGGCGTCATCAATCTGGGCCTTGAGGGCATCATGGTCATCGGCGCCCTGGGCGGTGCGCTGGCTATGCGGTACATGTCCAGTCTGCCCCCGTTCCTGATGGTGGTCGTGGTACTCTTGTGCGCCATTGCCGCCGGTGTCGTCTACTCCAGTCTGCTGGCGGTAGCCTGCATCAACTTTAAGGCGGATCAGACCATTGTCGGCACGGCCCTGAACCTGCTGGGTACGGCAGGCGCTACCGTTATTGTTAAGGCCATCAACACCGCCGCCAACCCTGACGACGTGTCCTCCGCCATCCAGTATGTGGAGCAGAAAAAAGCCTTTATTGCCCGCTGGGGTGATTTTGAGTTTAACTGGTTCATGGTCATTGCCGTGGTGATCCTTGTGGCGGCCTATGTGCTGCTGTACAAGACCCGCTTCGGCCTGCGGCTGATGGCCTGTGGTGAGCATCCTCAGGCAGCGGACTCCGTGGGCATCAACGTGTATAAGATGCGCTGGGCCGGCGTGCTGATCTCCGGTATGCTGGGCGGTCTGGGCGGCATCTGCTACATTCTGGCCGGCGTCAGCGAGTGGCGTTTTGAAACCGGCGTGTCCGGCTTCGGCTTCCTTGCGCTGGCGGTCATGATCTTTGGTCAGTGGAAGCCCACCCGCATTGCGCTGGCGGCGCTGCTGTTCGGCGGCTTCCGCGCTCTGTCCAATGTCTATTTCGGCTTCGATTTCCTGATGGCCATGAATATCCCCGGCCCCATCTACAACATGATGCCCTACATCATTTCGCTGGTGGTGCTGGCCTTCACCTCCAAAAAGTCCCGCGCCCCCAAGGCGGAGGGTATCCCCTACGACAAGGGCCAGCGGTAATTTGATTTTTCCAAATAAACAGGACACGGAAATTTCCGTGTCCTGTTTTTCTTTTTCTGTAAAAAGAGTTTCGCGCTTCCGAGCGCGACCTACTTTTGTCAACAGTGACAAAAGTAGGCAAAAACACCGGAAGGAACCTCCGGTTCCTTCACCTCCGGGCGCGCTATACTGCATACAGAATTGTAGGCGCTTCCCACACGTTCACGCAAAATCTTATGATTTTGTTTCGTTAAAGGGATCGTCTCTGCTCCTGCGCCGCTGCCGCTAATTATTGCACCGAACAACGCTTCTGCTTCTACCGTTGAGAAGGTGAGCGGCAGCGGCGCAAGAAGAAAGTCGATGCGTCATGCATAACATTATTTACTGTGTGCTGTGAATGCGCGGTATAAGGCCGTAAATTTGTAATATGGTATAGCGTGCGCGGATTCTTAAACCGCAGGTTTAAGTGGCGTTTTGGGGTACTTTTGCCGCCACGGGCAAAAGTACCTCGCGCCGGAGCGCGAAACTCCCCTTATCCCCGCAAGAACATAAAAAAGGACGGCTTACGCCGTCCTCTTTGCTCAATCACCGTATCTGCCCGTTTCCTCGAATAATATACTTATACGTGCTCAGCTCGTCCAGCCCCATGGGGCCGCGGGCGTGAAGCTTCTGGGTGGAAATGCCCATCTCGCAGCCCAGCCCGAACTCGCCGCCGTCGGTAAACCGGGTGGACACGTTCACATACGCCGCCGCGCTGTCCGTCTCGTTGACGAACCGCTCCGCGCTGACCGGATCCTCCGTGACGATGCATTCGCTGTGGCCGGTGGAGTGCGCCAGTATGTGGGCGATGGCCTCGTCCACGCTGTCCACCACCTTGACCGCCAGAATGTAGTCCAAAAACTCCGTGTCAAAGTCCCGCTCTCCCGCAGGCGTACCGGGGATGATGGCCGCTGCCCGCTCGTCCAGCCGCAGCTCCACGGGGACCTGTCCCAGCGCCGCCCGGTCGTCCACCACAGCAGTTTTCAGCATGGGCAGGAATTTCTCCGCCACGGCGCTGTGTACCAGCAGCACCTCCTCGGCGTTGCACACCGAGGGACGGCTGGTCTTGGCGTTCACCACGATCCGCAGCGCCATGTCCAGATCGGCGGACGCGTCCACATACACGTGGCAGATACCGGTGCCCGTCTCGATGCAGGGCACGGTGGCGTTCTCCACGCAGGTGCGGATCAGTCCCGCGCCGCCCCGGGGGATCAGCAGATCCACCAGCCCCTTGGCGGTCATGATATCAGCGGCACTCTGGTGGCTGATATCCTCGGTAATGTTGATGATATCGGCGTCGCCGCCTGCGGCGGTGATGCCCTCCTTCAGCGCCTTCACGATGGCGTGAGCGGAGCGGTAGGCCTCCTTGCCGCACCGCAGCATGCACACGTTGCCGCTTTTCAGCGTCAGCGCCGCCGCGTCGGAGGTGACGTTGGGGCGGCTCTCGTAGATGATGGCCACCAATCCCAGCGGCACCTGCTTTTTATAAATGGTCATGCCGTTGGGCCGGTGCACCTCCGAGAGAATGCGCCCCGTGTGATCCGACAGCGCCGCGATGGCCCGAACGCCCTCCACCATAGCGGCAAGGCGCTTCTCGTCCAGATACAGCCGATCCAGCATCACGTCGGAGATATGGCCCCGTGCCGCCTCCATGTCCGCCCGGTTCTCCACCAGAATGACGGCGCGGTTCCGCTCCAGGCTGTCGGCCATAGCCAGCAGCAGGGCGTTTTTCGTCTCGGCGGAGGCGTTGTTGATGTGCTTCCACGCGGCCTTGGTCTTTTTCAGAATGTCGATGGTGGTCATTTATGCGCCCTCCCTTGCCAGAAAACGGGTGCCTACAGGCTTCCCCGCCACAATGTCATACAAAAGCTCCGGCCGCTGCCCGTTGGCAATGACCATTTCGCAGCCTGCCGCCGTGACAATCTGGGCGGCGTGAAGCTTGGTGGCCATGCCGCCGGTGCCCAGCGCGCTGCCGCTGCCGCCGCCCAGCGCCAGAATATGGTCGTCGATGGCGGGCACGGTGCTGATAAGCTTGGCGTCCGGATTCTTGTGGGGATCGCTGTCATACAGCCCGTCGATATCGCTCAGCAGGATCAGCAGCTCCGCACCCACCGCCGCCGCCACAATAGCGGACAGGGTGTCATTCTCGCCGATGGTATTCTCCACGCCGATCTCGTCGGTGGCCACGGCGTCGTTCTCGTTGATGACCGGCAGCGCGCCCAGCTCCAGCAGCCGGAAAATGGTGTTGCGCATGTTGCGGCTGCGGTGCTCGTTCTTCACGTCCTCGCCGGTCAGCAGCACCTGCGCCACGGTGTGGCTGTACTCGTTGAACAGCTTGTCGTAGGTGTACATCAGCTCGCACTGACCCACGGCGGCGGCGGCCTGCTTGGTGGGCATGTCCTTGGGCCGCCCCGGCAGGTTCAGCTTGCCCACGCCCATGCCAATGGCGCCGGAGGACACCAGAATGATCTCGTGCCCCGCGTTTTTCAGGTCGCTGAGCACCTTGCACAGCGTCTCCATCCGCTGGATGTTCAGCCGCCCTGTGGCGTGAGCCAGCGTAGAGGTGCCGACCTTTACAGTAATTCGCATGATACCCCTCCTTCGGGATCGTATTTGTCCCCTATTATAGCGCCTTGCGGCGGGTTTTGCACGTCTTTTTTTCGTTAAAACAGAAAACGGCACACTGCCAGCGCGAAAAGGGCGGAAACCACGGCCTGAAGCGCCTTTGCCAGCAGATAGCGCCCCAGGGAAAGCTCCGTCTCCTCCAGCACTGCCGCCGTCTGACAGTGCACTGACACGCCGCCCCAGCCCAGCAGCGCCGCCGCCATGCAGAACCCGGCGGCGTCATTTTTCAGGGCGGTGATGCCGCCGGTCAGCTCCAGCAATCCCATCACCAGCGGCGGCAGCCCCGGCCATAGCTGCCGCAAAAGCGCCGCCAGCGCCAGGAAAAAGATAACGAACGCGCAGACGTTCAGCATAGTAAGTGCGGCATTTCGCGTAACGGCAACGAAAATTGAGGGCAAAAACGGTACATTATCGGCGGTTATCGGTACAATAAAGGGCCTTTTTCCCCCGCTATTCCCTCCGGTTGCCCTTTCACCGAATGCACCCAGCAGTCCGCCTGCCGCCAGCGCCGCCAGAAGATGGATGCCGTACAGCGCCCACCCCACCCGCTGGCTGCCGAACACCCCCGCCCCGGCGATGGACAGGATGAAGGACGGCCCGGCGTTGTTGCAGTACAGCAGCAGTGCTTCCGCCTGCCGCCGGGAGATCGTCCCGGCCCGGTACAGCTCCCCCACGGTGCGCCCGCCCACCGGATAGCCGCCGACCGCGCCCAGCAGAAACACGGCGGCGTTCAGCGGCAGACGCAGCTGCCGCAGGAGCGAGAAAAATCCGCAGGCGACGGCGAAGGACACCGTGACAAAAAACGGAAACAGCGACGGGATCACCGACCGGCCGCACAGGGCGATCCCCTGCCGCACCGCCTCCCCCACCGGGCCGCTGTGGCGCAAAAGGCCCGCCATCAACGCCAGCAGGCCAACAGCCAGCAGCGCTTTTCGGATCGCTTTTCCCATTTTCATCACCTCGGAAAAGCCTATGCGGCCTGTGGGGCCGTCATGCCGGACAGGCAAGTTTTCCGCCGCCGGCGCATACAGTACCAGCGAGGTGACGGCTATGGGAGAAACGCTGCGCAAACGCTTGGCGCAAAAAACGCTGGAGGCGGCCGACCGGCTGGATCTGCCGTCGGTGCTGGCGCCGGACATTCCCCGGATGGAGCTGCTGGGGAACCACGCCTTCTATATGGATCGCCACCGGGGCGTGCTGGGGTACTCCACCGAGGCGGTGGACATCAACGGCGGATCGGTGGTGGTGCGGATCACGGGACGAAGCCTGCAATTACAGGCCATGACCGAGCAGGAGCTGCGGATCGACGGGATCATTGAAAAAATCGAGCTGGTGGAGTAGCTATGTACGCAAAAGTATGGAATTATCTGCGGGGCAGCGTGCTGTTCCAGTGCGAAAGCCCGGCGCCGGAGCGGGTGCTGAACCTGTGCGGCGTGTACGGCATCCCCTTCTGGGACGTGCAGTGGGAGACGGCGGAGCGCTTCACCCTGCGCACCACCCGGCAGGGCGCGGCGGCGCTGGAGGACGCGGCGGCGGAATGCGGCGCGGAACTGCGGCGGATGGAGGAGTGGGGCGCGCCGACGGCCCTGCGGCGGATGCGGCGGCGGTACGTGCTGTGGGGTACGCTGGCGGCGGTGCTGGCGCTGTTCTGGTACGGCAACACCTTTATCTGGGACTTTCAGGTGACGGGCAACGAAACGGTGCCCACGGAGAAAATTTTACGGGCACTGGAGAACAGCGGCATCACCACCGGCACCCGGTCGCTGAGCTTCGATCAGGAGGAGCTGCGGAACCACGTGCTGCTGGAGCTGGGGGATATCTCATGGCTGTCGGTAAATGTCAAGGGCTGCACCGCCCACGTGCAGGTGGTGGAGCGGAAGCGTCCGCCGGAGATCGTGGATCGCAACGCCCGCACCAACGTGGTGGCAGCGCGGGACGGTCTGGTGACAAGGGTGGAGGCGCTGGACGGCAAAGCGCTGGTGATGGCCGGTTCCACCGTGACAAAGGGACAACTGCTGATCTCCGGTGTGGCGGATTCTAAATTCGGCGTGGTGCGGTTCATGCAAGGCCGGGGCCGTGTCTACGCCCGCACATGGTATGAGCTGTCCGTCCGCGTACCCATGACGGCGGCGGAAAAGAGCGGCGAGGGCAAAACCACCACCCGCGTGGCGCTGGACGTGGGAAAACAGCGGATAAAAATCTACGGAAAGGGTAGCATGTTGGGGGCCGGTTGTGATAAAATAGTAACGTATCATCCGCTGACGCTGCCCTTTGGGCTGCGGCTGCCCCTGACGCTGGCAGTGGAGACCACCACGGCCTACGACACCCAGTCCGCCGACCGCACCGCCGCGCAGGCCCGTGCCGAGGGTGAGGCGCAGCTGCTGCGGCAGCTGGACGACATGCTGACCGAGGGCGGCACGGTGACGTCCACCCGGTTTTCCACTGCCCAACAGGGAGATATGCTGCTGGTGACGCTGGCGGCGGAGTGCTATGAGGAGATCGGCGTCAGCGTGGCGGTGGAGGTAGAGTGAGGTTTCGCGCCTGCGGCGCGAGGGAATGTTTCACCCTGCGGGGCGACCTACTTTTGCCAACAGTGGCAAAAGTAGGCAAAAACACCGGAAGGAACCTCCGGTTCCTTCACTTCCGGGCGCGCTATGTGTGGTGCGGATTTGTGAATGCCTACCACACGATTACATGAGATTTTCTTTTTCGTTTGGTTAAAAGGATTGTCTCTGCTTCTGCGTCGCTGTCGCTAATGTCTACGCCGAACAGCGCTTTATGTTCTACCGTTGGGGGCATGAGCGGCAGCGGCACAAGAAGAACGTCGATTCGTCATACGAAACGAAATCAACCGTGTTCTGTGAACGCGAGGATAAGGCAGCAAATTAAAAACAAGGTATAGCGTGCGCGGATTCTTAAACCGCAGGTTTAAGTGGCGTTTTTGGGGAGCGATCCGAGCGCCGCCGGTGGCGGATACAGCGAGGTGAGCGAGTGGCAGCGGTCAAAATTTCAAGCGTTTGCCGTAAGGCAGCGTAGAAATTTTGGGCACCGCAACAGGACACTTTTGCCGCCAAGGGCAAAAGTAACTCGCCCCGGGGCGCGAAACACCCTCCAAAAACGGGCGGATGTGGGCATCCGCCCCTACGAAAAGGTGCGGTGGAACTCCGTAGGGGCCGACGACTCTGTCGGCCCTATCGATGGCGGTACGGTCATCGTTCGGGCGGACAGAGTCGTCCGCCCCTACAACGGTTTGACGATACCCTGCCGGATGCCGGACGGCAACAGCCCCCTGCAAATCAACGCATTACTACAACTATCCCTTTCAGAAAGAAGGCTATCTATGGAACAACGCATCGGTATTGAACGCATGGAGGAGGCCATCAATCTATTCGGCTCCTTTGATGAGAATATCCGCCTGCTGGAGGCGGAGTTTCAGGTACAGGTGGTGAACCGGGGCGGCGAGATCGTCATCTCCGGTGAGCCGGAGAACGTGATGCTGGCGGAAAAGGCCGTACAGGCCCTGCTGACACTCAGCGCCAAGGGCGAGGCCATCAACCAGCAGCACGTGCGGTACGTCATCGGACTGTGCCGCAGCGGCCAGTCCGAGCGCATCAGCGAGTTGACCCAGGACGTGATCTGCATCACCAGCAAGGGACGGCCCGTGAAGCCCAAAACCATCGGCCAGAAGCAGTATGTGGACTCGGTGCTGCACAACACCGTTACCATCGGCGTAGGCCCCGCCGGTACCGGCAAGACGTATCTGGCGGTGGCGGCGGCAGTGGCGGCCTTCCGGGACAAGCAGGTGAACCGCATCGTGCTGACCCGGCCCGCCGTGGAGGCGGGCGAGCGGCTGGGCTTCCTGCCCGGCGATCTGCAATCTAAGGTCGACCCCTATCTGCGGCCTTTGTACGATGCCCTGTTTGACATGCTGGGCGCGGAGACGTACCAGAAGTATCTGGAGCGGGGCAACATCGAGGTGGCTCCGCTGGCCTACATGCGCGGCCGGACGCTGGACGACAGCTTCATCATTCTGGACGAGGCACAGAACACCAGCCGGGAGCAGATGAAGATGTTCCTGACCCGTATGGGCTTCGGCTCCAAGGTGGTCATCACCGGCGACATTACCCAGATCGACCTGCCCACCGACAAGATCAGCGGCCTGAAGGAAGCCATGAAGGTGCTGCGGGATGTGGAAGGCGTGGGCATCTGCCAGCTGACCCAGGAGGACGTGGTGCGCCACGTGATGGTGCAGCGGATCATCGAGGCCTACGCCCGATACGAGGACAGGAGGAAAAAATAATGGCGAAGCGGCATTACATCCCCGTCACCGCCGACGTGCCGGGGGTGAGCGACGAGAAGAAGGCGCTGATCCGCCGGGTCATCCGCACAGCGCTGGCCATGCAGGGGGTGGACTTCCCCTGCGAGGTGGACGTGCTGGTGACCAGTGACGCGGGCATCCATCAGATCAATCTGGACATGCGGCAGGTGGACAGGCCCACCGACGTGCTGAGCTTTCCGGAGTTCGAGCTGACGCCCGGAGAGCTGCCCGGCGCGGAGGACGCCGACCCCGGCACGGGGCTGGTGCCGCTGGGCGACATGGTGCTGTCCATGGAGCGGGTACAGGCACAGGCCAAGGAGTACGGACACTCCAACCGCCGGGAGCTGGCGTATCTGGTGGTGCACTCGGTGCTGCATCTGCTGGGCTACGACCATTTGGACGAAGGCCCGATGAAGGCCCAGATGCGGGAACGGGAGGAGAGCATTATGGCGGAATTGGGGTTGGAGAGGTAAGGAAGTTTCGTGGCTGCGGCCACGAGGTACTTTTGGCCGCTGTCCCAAAAGTACCCAAAAGGACAGCTTAAACCTGCGGTTTAAGAATCCGCCCACGCTATGCCTACGCTCATATTTGATACCTTTTACCGCGCGTTCACAGAACCCGGTGGTTATCGTTACGTATGACGAATCGTCTGCCCCTCTTGCGCCGCTGCCGCTCACATTCTCAACGGTAGGCGCCAAAGCGCTGTTCGGCGTAGGCATCAGCGGCAGCGGCGCCGGGAGGTGAAGGAACCGGAGGTTCCTTCTGGCGCTTTTGCCCACTTTTGCCGCTATTGGCAAAAGTAGGTCGCTCCGGAGGGCGAAGCTCTCCAAAAACATTGCTCAAACAAAAGAAAGTTGAGGATCACCTGAATGAACATTACGAAAACTGCAATGATCACCGTGTGCGGACGGCCCAATGTGGGCAAATCCAGCCTGACCAACGCGCTGGTGGGCGAGAAGATCGCCATCGTGTCCAAGAAACCCCAGACCACGAGAAACCGGATCTACGGCGTTGTGAACCGGGGCGACACGCAATTCGTGCTGCTGGACACGCCGGGCCTGCACAAGCCCCGCAGCCGTCTGGACGACTACATGGTAAAAGTGGTGCGGGAAAGTCTCAGCGCCGTGGAGTGCGCGCTGCTGCTGGTGGAGCCTATCGCCCACGTGGGCGAGCCGGAGCGCATCCTGCTGCGGCGCATTGAGGAGGAGCAGCTGCCGGTGGTGCTGTGCATCAACAAGGTGGACACGGTGGAGAAAAAGGACGATCTGCTGGCGGTGATCGCCGCGTACAACGAGGTGTACAGCGGCTTTGACGCTATTATCCCCATCTCCGCCCGGACAGGCGACGGACTGGACGAGCTGCTGGAGCAGCTGCAAAAATACGTGCAAGAGGGGCCGCAGCTGTTCCCCGACGGCATGACCACCGATCAGCCCGACGCGCAGGTCTGTGCCGAGATCGTGCGGGAGAAGATGCTGCAATGTCTGGACAAGGAGATCCCCCACGGCACAGCGGTGGAGGTGACGCGGTTCTCTGAGCGGGACAGCGGGATCATCGATCTGGATGTGACCATCTACTGTGAGAAAGCCAGCCACAAGGGCATCATCATCGGCAAGCACGGCGACATGATGAAGCGCATCAGCACCCTGGCCCGGCAGGATATTGAGAAATTCATGGGCGCCAAGGTGTATCTGGAGACCTGGGTGAAGGTAAAGGAAAACTGGCGTGATAATGTGAACTTCATCAGAAGTCAGGGATATAACGAGGAATGAGCTTTTGAGAACACGGGCAGTTCGGCCAGTTTTCCTGCGAGCGGGAGCGAGCCGCCGCTTGCGGCGTGAATTCGCAGAATTCTGCAAGGCGGAATTCATTTCCGCCGTTAAGCAATCAAATCGGGGTCCCCACTCTGTCGGAGACAGCGTGGGGCAAACTGGCGAGACAATGTGAACTTCATCAGAAGTCAGGGCTTCAACGAGGAGTAAATTACCAGACATGAAACCGGGGCTTTCGCGTCATGCTAGGCATGAGGTGAGGACTGTGGACTACTGGGAGCTGTTTTGGGACACCGGTGCGCCGGAGGCGTGGCTGATGGCGAAAGGCACGGAGGACGAGGCGTGGACAACGGAACATTCGTGACGGCGGGCCTTGTCCTGCGGGAGACGGAGACAAAGGAATCGGACAAGATATTGACGGTGCTGACGCCGGAGCTGGGCCGCATCAGCGTCATTGCCAAGGGGGCAAGGAGCCGGCGCAGCAAATATACCGCCGCCTGCCAGCTGCTGGCCTATGACGAGATGACGCTGCGGCGGAAGGGCGAGTGGTACTATCTGGCGGAGGCCAGCACCATCGAACTGTTTGACGGGGTGCGGCAGGACATTGAAAAGCTGGCGCTGGCGGCCTATTTCGCGGAGCTGACCGAGGCGGTGTGTCAGGACGCCATGGCGGCGGCGGACATGCTGCCGCTGCTGCTGAACGCCCTGTTCGCGCTGGGGATGCTGGAAAAGCCCAACCGGCTGGTGAAAACCGCGTTTGTATGGCGGCTGCTGGCAGAGGCGGGCTTCGCCCCGCTGGCAGACGGCTGCGCCGTATGCGGGCGGGAATCGCCAGAGGCTCCCATGCTGGATGTGATGCAGGGGGTACTGCGGTGCGGCGCCTGCCGCACTGGCGGCGGGTTGAGCCTGCCGCTGACGGAGGGCGCGGTGCAGGCGCTGCGGTACATTCTCTATTGCCCGCCCAAGAAGCTGTACAGCTTTTCGCTGGATGAAAACGGGCTGCGGATGCTGGATCGGGCGGGAGAGGCGTTCTGCGCGGTGCAGCTGGAGCGGGGCTTCCGGACGCTGGATTATTATAAGGCGTTTTTGGTGGAGGAGGAGTAAGGGGGTGTCCGCGCCCCGGCGGGGAGGGGGAATGTTTCGCGCTCCGGCGCGACCTACTTTTGTCAACAGTGACAAAAGTAGGCAAAAACACCGGAAGAAACCTCCGGCTTCTTCACTTCCGGGCGCGCTATGCTTCGTACTTGCCATGGTGAATTTTACCACACGATCACGCGGCATTTTCTTTTTCGATTCGTCATTGAATCGTTTGTGCTCCAGCGTCGCTGCCGCTGATGCTGCCGACGAACAACGCTGTTGGTTCTACCGTTGAGAAGATAAGCGGCAGCGGCGCAAGAGGAAAGTCGATTCGTCACACGAAACGAAATCAACCATGTTCTGTGAACGTGTGGTAAAAGGCCACAAATTTAGAAAAGAAACAGCGCGGGCGGATTCTTAAACCGCAGGTTTAAGCTGTCCTTTTGGGTACTTTTGGGACAGCGGCCAAAAGTACCTCGCGCTCGCAAGCGCGAAACATCTTCCCTCCCGCCGTTGCCAAAGCGGCAGGGGGTATGGTATACTAAAACTATACTATTGGGCCTTTGGGGGCAACGTCCTACAGAATGTAAACTTCAAATTGCGGCGAGTTTCAACGAAAAATATACAACGCAACTTTAACGTGCTGGACAAAACCGCCGCGGTATGGCATACTCTGAATAAGAAACGAGGGATAGATGATGCATTATGGTGCGATTCTGGAGAAGGGTGAGGAGTGCTTCACATATCTGGACAAGGTTTTTGCCGCACTGGGGAATATTCAGGAGAACTACAACTGGCTGCTCACCGACTGCGAGTGCAATGTGGATATCCCGGAGCTGGAGGACGAATTCTGCTGGATGAGCGGCAGCGAGCTGACAGCGTTACAGCGGAAATACCATAATCCCCAGTGGATATGGGCTGTGCTGTCCGCCTTTGAAAAGTCCGTCACAAAGAAGCAGGTGCTGGAATATCCGCTTCCGGCTGCCCGTGATAACCGCGTCCAGCACCCGCTGGCGACCTTTGAGATCGTGCCCATTGACAGCAGTTATGTAGTGGTGTTCAGCCGGGAGAAAGAGATCGTTGACCGGTTCAGGGCGTATTTTCCATTGAGCGAGGAATTGGAAGCGTGGTGGCGATAAAGGAGGGGAACGATATGGCAAGCATCAAATGTAAGGCCTGCGGACGGCGGTACAGCTATCATCAGAGTGATCTGTGTCCCCACTGCGGCGCGTATAACCGTCCGTCCAGCCGTATGCGGGTGGACTTTGACAAGGACGGCAACGCGGAATTGCTGCACGAGCAGACGTTTTTGCAGCAGAGCGCGGCGGGACGGCAGCGCAAGGACTGCTACGAGCGGAAAGAGTGCCACGAAGGTGCGTCCCGCAAGGTGCGGCAGATCCCCGACACCGCGGAGCTGACGGAAAAGCTGAAGCAATACGGCGAGTCCCTTCCAGAGGGCGTCAAGGCGCTGCTGGGCGTGCTGGCCTTTGTGCTTTTCCTGATCCTGTCAGTGGCAAGATGGTAAAAGGGAAATTTCTATGGCAAATATCAAGTGTAAATCCTGCGGACGGCGGTACAGCTATCTGGAGAGCGACCTGTGCCCTCATTGCGGGGCGTACAACCGGCCGCCCAGCCGTATGCGGGTGGATTTTGATAAGGACGGCAACGCCGAACTGTTGAATGAGAAGCAGTTCCAGCGGCAGAGTGCCGCCAACCGGCAGCAGAAGGACTGCTATGAACACGAGACCGCGCACGAAAGCGGCAAGGCGACTGTCCGTCACGGCGGCGGACTGACCACCGGAAAGCTTATTGCGGTCGCGGCGATGCTGGTGGCGGTGTTTATCGCGGTGTGCGGGCTGAACTTCTTTATCGGGCTGGGAACCTCTGAGGGAGGCTTGAGCCCCGATATCGAGATCGTGCCCGAAGCGCCCGCCAAGGAGATCACCAGCGTCCCTGCATTCTATTACGAGCTGGGCGAGCAGTTCGTGATCGACGGCCAGCCGGTACGGGTGGAGAATGTCGGCTTCGACACGGAGGAGCTTCAGGCTACGGTGTATTGGGAGAATGAGGCGATCTATACGCCGGAGCTGTATGTCTTCTATGAGGACGGCAGCGAGCTGTTTACCTTTACCTGGTATGAAGAAAACGTGGGTGAGAACCTTTGGCAGTACGGCTACCCCGACGAGGGGTTCGGCTGGGAGAATGTGACGGAGGCGTATCTGTCCTTTACCAACTACGGCTGGGCGGAGGACGATTCCACAGTAGATTCCTATTACGAGGTACGGGTGAACATTACGGAGGCGTTTTCCGGTATCGCATAAGAGACCGGGCAGGGGAGAACCCCTGCCCGGTGCTTTTTATGTCCGCTTCCGCATATAGTTGCGGGAGGGGGGGATGGCATGAAGCGGGTATGGCTGGCGCTAGCGGCGCTGGTGCTGACGGCGGTCTGCGCTGGTGCGAGGATCGCCGGTGACAGGGACAGCGCCGTGGCCGCCGACAACGGGACGGCGCTGCCGGATAGGGAGGAGATCAAATACGTGGCCCTGACCTTCGACGATGGGCCGTCGCCCCGGTGTACGCCACAGCTGCTGGACGGCCTGAAGGAGCGGGGCGTCCGCGCCACGTTCTTTGTGGTGGGCTGTCAGGTGGTGAAGGATCCGGATATCGTCATCCGCATGGCTGCCGAGGGTCATCAGGTGGGTAACCACTCCTACGACCACAAGGAGTTGGATAAGCTGTCCTGCGGCGAGGCGGCGGAGGATATGCAGCGCAATAACGATCTGCTGTGCCAGCTGCTGGGAGAGGGGGATTACTGGGTGCGGCCGCCCTACGGCCTGCTGTCGCAGGAGGAGATGGCGGCGCTGACCGTGCCCATCATCAACTGGTCGGTGGACACGGAGGACTGGAAAAGCAAGGACGCGGAGAAAATTCTGGACATCATCTACCGGGATGCCGGGGACGGGGATATCATCCTGCTCCACGACAGGTATCTCAACTCGGTGGACGCGGCGCTGCGGGCGGTGGATCATTTGCAGCAGCAGGGGTATCGGTTCGTCACGGTGGCGGAGCTGCTGGCGCTGAAGGGCGTGGAGCCGGAGGGGGGAGAGGTGTACAGGAGCGTATCGTAGGGGTGTGCCCCGCTCCTACGGAATAAGATATACAAAAAAGACCTCCGATGCTTTCACATCGGAGGTCTTAATGATACAAATTATGCTTACTTGCCAGCGGCGATCATGCAGTTGAGAACCAGCGTCAGTACAACAAACACAGCGCCCAGCCACTTGGTAGCCTTGGCCAGCTTGGCGTCCAGAGAACGGGCCTTGCTCTTGGCCATGTAGGAATCAGCGATGCCGCCGATGGCGCCGGACAGACCCTGGCTTTTGCCGGACTGGAACAAAACGATCAGGATCAACAGCAGAGCAGCGATCAGCTGCAGAATCGTAACAAAGAGAAGCATACGGAAAACCCTCCAAACGTATTTGCATGCCTGTCCAGGCGACAGGCATATCTATCACAGTAACAACCATGTTACCACAGTTAGGGGGAAAAAGCAAGCAGAAATTGAAAAATATTTTAGAACAAACGTTGCAAACCGGTAAAAAGTGTGGTATACTGACCATGATGCAACAGGGCGCGGAGAAGGAGGGGCCTATGGCACAGATGACACGCATGCAGCAGAAGATCTATGACTACATCGCCCAGATGCTGGCGCAGGAGGGCTATCCCCCCTCTGTCCGCGAGATCGGCGCGGCGGTGGGGCTGAAGTCGCCGTCCACGGTGCATTTCCACCTGAAGCACATGGAGGAAAAGGGCATCATCAAAAAGGCGGGACGCAAGGGCCGCACCATCACGCTGGTGCAGCCGCCGGTGCAGCAGGAGACTGCCGCGCCGCAGATGCTGGAGGAGGAACCGCCGGTAGGCCGTGTGCCCATTGTGGGAACAGTGGCGGCCGGTACGCCGATTCTGGCGCAGGAGTGTATCGAGGATTATCTGGCCTTTGACACCGGCGGACGGGACGGCGAGTATTTTGCCCTGCGGGTGCGGGGCGAGTCCATGCTGAACGCCGGTATCCTGCCGGGGGATCTGGTGGTGGTACACCAGCAGCAGGAGGCCCGCAACGGAGAGATCATCGTGGCGCTGATCGAGGATGAGGCCACGGTGAAGCGGCTGAAGCGCAAGGACGGCCGCGTATGGCTGATGCCGGAAAACGAGGCCTACAGCCCCATTGACGGCACCCATGCCTCCATTTTGGGCAAGGTCAGCGCCGTGATACGGACATATTAATAGAAAAAGAGACGGCGTAAGCCGTCTCTTTTCTGTTCGTCAATTCAGCGGCAAAGCCGTTTTCTCTCCCTCCGGGGCGGTGAAGACAGCCTGTCCCGCCTGCCGGTCGATGGTCATGTCCGTCCACCAGCGGCAGTTGACGGTGGAGAAGCGGGCGTCCGACAGGTCGGCCAGCTCCGTGGCGTCCTTTCCCAGCAAGGCGCCGTCGGTGAACGCTCCTGCCCATGTGGCCCGATCCTCCGCCGTCATGCCGAAGTAGTACCAGCCGCCGCCCACGTCCCACGTGGGGTCGAAATAGTACCACTTCCCGTCAACAGCGGCCATCAGCCACATGTGAAGGCCCGCCGTCTCGCTGTCGCCCATGACAGCGGCGCAGTCCAGCCCCGCCTGCGTATACAGAAAGGCCAGCGCCTGTGCGAAGGAATAGCAGATGCCGCTGTGCAGCACCAGCGCCGCATAGCTGCTGGTGCGGAATTGATACTCTGTGGAATCCCCGTCGCCGTGTTCCATTTCGTAATCATACGCGGCCGGCTCCGTCAGGGCGTGGTACAGCAGCAGCGCACGGGCAGTCTCGCCGTCGCCTTGCCGCAGGACGCTCATATAGGCGGCGGTGGTCTGCTCCAGCGCCGCCAGAGCCTCCTGTATCTGCTCCGGGGTCTGGGTGTAGGCCCACGTCACGGTACGGGCAGCCTTGTCAAAATGGTTGTCGTCGTAGTCCGTCACCGCACCGAACACCGGGCACATGCTGTTGAGGGCGTAGCCCAGATCGTTGCCGGGGTTGCCGCTGTAGTCACCCTCCGGCAGCGTCACCGAGGTCTCGCCCGCCAGAAAGGCGTCCACCACCAGCCGGGCCGCCGCCGCCAGGTCGCTGCCGATCTGCCGCTCCACCAGCGGCGCGCACCGGTGATAGTCCAGCGTGAAAGCATAGGGCGCTTCCTCCGGCGTCTCCGGCAGGTTTGGCTGCTGTGACGGCTGTCCGCCGCAAGAGCACAGCAGCAGCACGGCCAGCACCGCCGCCAGCAGAGATGTGATTTTCTGATGCATGAGGTGTCTCCTATTAAATGGGATAAAATAAGGCCGCCCAAAATGGCAGCCTTATTTTTTCGTAACTTACACGCCCAGCTTTTCCAGCGCCGCCAGCTTCAGGCAGTTGCAGAAGATGGCGATGGCCTGCTTCAGCTCCTCCACGGGAGGGAAGGAGGGGGCAATGCGGATGTTGCTGTCGTTGGGATCCAGTCCATAGGGGAAGGTGGCGCCAGCGCCGGTCATGGTGACGCCCGCCTCCTTGCACAGCGCCAGTGTCCGCTTGGCGCAGCCGTGCATAGCGTCCACGCTGACGAAATAGCCGCCCACGGGACGCTTGTAGTCTGCGATGCCCAGCGGCGCGATCTCGCTGTCCAGCGCGTCCAGCACCGCGTGGAACTTGGGAGCCAGAATGGCGGCGTGCTTCTTCATCAGGGCCAGCGTGTGGGTCTTGTCCTTCAGATAGCGGACATGGCGCAGCTGATTGATCTTATCGAAGCCGATGGTCTGGATATTGATGAGCTTGGTGAAATAGGCGATGTTATCCTCGCTGCTGGCCATCACACCCACGCCTGCGCCGGGGAAGGTGACCTTGCTGGTGGAGGCAAACTCATACACCATGTCGGCATTGCCGTTTTCGGCGCACAGGCTGAGGATATCGGGGAAGTCCACATAGTCGCAGTCGAACTCGTGGATGCAGTAGGCGTTATCCCACATCAGCATAAAGTCGGGAGCGGCGGGCTTTATGGCCGCCAGACGGCGGATGGTCTCGGCGGAGTACACCACGCCCTCGGGGTTGGAGTACTTGGGCACGTTCCACATACCCTTCACGGCAGGATCCTTCACCAGCTCCTCCACCTTATCCATATCGGGGCCGTCGGCGGTCATGGGGACGTTGATCATCTCCACGCCGAAGGACTGGGTGACCTTGAAGTGCCGGTCATAGCCGGGAACGGGGCAGATCCACTTCACCTTGTCCAGCTTGCACCAGGGCTTCTCACTGTGGAGCAGGCCGTGGGTAAAGGCCTTGGATACCGCGTCGTACATCAATTGCAGGCTGGCATTGCCGCCCACGAATACCTGCTCCGGCTTGCAGCCCAGAATGTCGGCAAACAGTGCCTTGGCGGAGGGGATACCGGCCACCTCGCCATAGTTGCGGGTCTCGATGCCCTCGTCGATGAAGTCCTCCGGCTTGATGAGGACATTGAAAATATCCGTCACCATATCCAGCTGGTCACGGCCCGGCTTGCCCCGCGCCATATTCAGCTTCAGGCCCAGCGCCTTCTGCTGCTCATAAGCGGCCTTGACGGCGGCGTACTCCGCCTGACGCTCTGAAAGCGTCATCTCTGCGTATTTTTTCATGGTATTACCTCCTTATATCATCCCAGTGTGGTATTTTTTTGCCTAGTTTACCATACTTATCCGCATTTTGCAATACATATCTCGTGAACAATCGTCTTCGTGGAGGAGATTTCGAGTGAGAAAATTGCCGTGGTTCCCCACGGCAATTTTGTACAACTTTTATAAGCGCTCCGCGTCCTCCCGCTCCTGTGCCAGCAAGGCCTTTTTTGCCTCCACGCCGGACTGGGCGCAGCCATACTCCCAGTTCCAGGGATCCTTGCGGCACACGCCGTCGGCATAGGGCACGAAGATGGACAGCAGGCCGAAGGCCGCCAGCAGCCAGCAGTACCACATGCCGCCCACGATGGCGGCGGGGCTGGTGTACAGCTCCGCCGAGGTGACGGTGGCGTTGGTCAGCGCCGCGGCGCTGAGCAGCTGGGCGCCATAGGGGATAATGCCCTGAAACACGCAGGAGAAAATATCCAGCAGCGAGGCGGTGCGGCGGGGATCCACCTTGTATTCGTGGCTCACGTCACGGGCCATGTCGCCCGCCACGATGATGGCCACGGTGTTGTTGGCGGTGGCGCAGTCGCACAGGGACACCATGGCGGCAATGCCCACCTGAGCGGATTTATTGCCCTTCATGACGGTCCGCAGCTTCTGGATGATCCAGGCGATGCCGCCGTTTTTGGCGATCAGCTCCGACATACCGCCGCACAGCAGCGTCAGGAAGAACACCTCGTTCATGCTGGTAAAGCCCGTCCACACACTCTGCGCAAAGCCCGCGATGGTCATATCTCCGGCGCAGATGCCGATGATACCGGCGGAGAAGATGCCGATGGTCAGGGCGAAGAACACATTCAGGCCGCACAGCGCCAGCACCAGAACCAGCACATAGGGCAGCACCTTGATGATATCAAAGGGCAGAGCCTCCAGCGGCATGACCACCTCGGGACGGCCGATAAACAGCAGCAAAATCAGCGTCACGACAGCGGCGGGCAGCGCCACCAGAAAGTTGACCCGGAACTTGTCCCGCATCTCGCAGCGCTGGCTGCGGGTGGCGGCAATGGTGGTATCGGAGATCATGGACAGGTTGTCGCCGAACATGGCGCCGCCCACCACCGCGCCGATGACCACCGTCAGGGACAGGCCGCCCTTTTCCGCAATGCCTACGGCAATGGGGATCACGGCGGACACGGTGCCCATGGAGGAACCGGTGGCGGTGCCCATAAAGGCGGAGATCACAAACAGGCCCGCCGCCAGAAACTGCACCGGCACCAGCGAAAGGCCCAGATTCACCGTGGACTCCCGGCCGCCCATATTGGCCGCCACGCTGGCAAAAGCGCCCGCCAGAATGTAGATCATCAGCATGGTGAGAATGTCCACGTTGGCCGCACCTTTGGCGAACACGTCAAACTTTTCGTTGATGGTGCCCTTGAACATGATAAAGGCCGCCAGCACCGCCAGAAACATGGCGGTAACGGAGGGGAACTGGTAAAAGGCCATCTCCTTGCCCTTCACCTGATAATAGACGCCTGCACCCATGTAGATGGCGATGAAGATCACAAAGGGGATCAGCGCCAGACCATTGGGCTTTTTCTCGTTGAGGGGATTCTTCATAAGGGGGAAACTCTCCTTTTTCTCGTACTTTTCCTTTTTCCACAGCAAGATGTCCGCGGGGTGTTTCCGCCCCGTGGACATCTTACAAATGGTATCATACAGGAGAATAGCTCCCATTGTCAACACTGATTTCTATTTTTCCTTCAGCTGGTTATCTATATATTCGATAGCAAAACTATTTTCTCCGCAGCTCGTATACGTCCGTCCGCCGGGCGGAAAGGATCGGCAGCTGCTGCCGGACAGCCTCCACCCGTTCCATATCCAGCGTGGTGACGACGGTCTGGGGCGTTTCGTCGCATTGCCGCACCACCGTTCCCCAGGGGTCGCACACGATGGAGTGGCCCCATGCCACATAGCCCGCCGCCGTATCCCGCGCCGGAGAGGTGCCCACGGTGTAGCACTGTCCGTCCACCGCCCGCTGACGGAACAGCAGTTCCCAGTGGGCGGGCCCGGTGGTCATGTTGAAGGCGGCGGGGACAACGACCAGCTTCGCACCCGCCAGCACCATCAGCTCAGAGAGCTCCGTAAACCGGAAATCAAAGCAGACGCACACCCCCACCACGCCCCAAGGCGTCTCAAAGGTGGTGACGTTGTTTCCCGCCGTCAGGGTCTCGGACTCCATGAACCGCTGGCCGCCCGCCACGTCAATGTCAAAGAGGTGCATCTTTCGATGCTTGGCCGCCAGCTGTCCGTCAGGCGCAAACACATAGCAGGTGTTGTACACTCTGTCCTCCGCCAGCTCCGGCAGGGTGCCGCCCACCAGCCAGATGCCCCGCTCACGGGCCAGTGCGCTGAGGGCCCGATACGCCGGGCCGCCCTCGGCCTCGCCATAGGGTCGGAAGCAGGCGTTGTCATAGGGGCAGCAGAACATCTCCGGCAGCACTGCCATGTCGATGTCTCCCGCCTGCCGCACCATGTCACAGGCGCAGCGGATATTTTCCTCTCTGTCCGCCGTGACGGGCATCTGGATCTGCGCGATCTTCAATTCCATAGCAGGCAACCTCCTAAAATTCCCGCAGCACCAGATCGGTGCGCCCCTGATCCAGCGCCACCACCCGCAGCACGCGACCGGCGTACTCCTGCCGCACCATGTCCCGCAGCGCCGTGCCGCTGTTATAGCCGTGGACGATCCGCAGGCGATAGGTGCCCGCCCTGGCCCGCCGCAGTGCCGCGTCGATGGTCACCTTTGCCTGATAGCTGTTTTTCCCGTGGAGGTCGATCTCCACAATGCCGCCTGCCGCCATACGCCGCCCTCCCGCTGTCTTTTCCCTTATGATAACGTAAAAGGTTTGAGTTTGCAAGGAGAAGGTGGTATAATAATATATAAAATGGTTTCGCGCCCCGGCACGAGAGGTATTTCGTGGCTGCGGCCGCGAGGTACTTTTGGCCACTGTCCCAAAAGTACCCAAAAGGACAGCTTAAACCTGCGGTTTAAGAATCCGCGCACGCTATGGTATGTACGAATTTGTGACCTTCTACCACGCGGTCGCGGAACACGTTTGATTTCGCTTTGTATGACGCATCGACTTTCCTCTTGCGCCGCTGCCGCTCACATCATCAACGGTAGAGCCGAGAGGGTTGTTTGGCGCAGGCATCAGCGGCAGCGGCGCAGGAGCAGAGACGATCCTTATTAACGAAACGAAAAAGGAATTTTTGCGTAATCGTGTGGTAAAAACACGCAAATTAGTATAAGACATAGCACGCCCGGAAGTGAAGGAACCGGAGGTTCCTTCTGGCGCTTTTGCCTACTTTTGCCGCTATTGGCAAAAGTAGGTCGCCCCGGAGGGCGAAACTCTCCCCTACGCTCGGAAGCGCGGAATCCCCCAGAAAGGAAATCACTATGAAACTCCTCGTTCTCTCCGATTCCCACGGCAATGTGGACAATATGGCCCGCGCCGTGGAGTTGACCCAGCCCCGGCATATCCTCCATCTGGGCGACTGTCTGCGGGACGCTCAGGCGCTTCACGAGCGCTTCCCCGATCTCCCCATGGACACCGTTCCCGGCAACTGCGACTGGGGCAGCTTCGACCAGCCGGAGCGGCTGCTGGAATTTGAGGGCGTCCGCGTTCTGATGATGCACGGCCATACCCGCAATGTGAAGTCCTCTCCCCTGGCCGCCCAATATGCCGCACGGGAATGGGGGGCGGATGTGCTGCTGTTCGGCCACACCCATCGTCCGCTGGTGGACTACGACGGCACGCTGTACACCATGAACCCCGGCGCTATCGGCGATTTCCGCCGCCCTACTTACGGCGTCGTCACCATCGAAAACAGCAAAGCGGCCTGCGCCACCTTCGTATTGGAATAAGGAGACACTATGTTTTATATCGGCTGTCATCTGTCCCCCTCCGCCGGACTGCGGAGCATGGGAGAAACGGCGCTGTCCATCGGCGCCACCACGCTGCAATTCTTCACCCGCAACCCCCGGGGCAGCAAGGCCAAGCCCATCGATCCCGCCGACGCGGCGGCGCTGCTGGCGCTGTGCCGGGAAAACGGCTTCGGCCCGCTGGTGGCTCACGCCCCCTACACCATCAACGCTTGCTCCAGGGACGAACGCACCCGCGAGTTCGCCCGCATGACGCTGGCGGACGACCTGCTGCGGATGGAGCACCTTCCCGGCAATCTCTACAACTTCCACCCCGGCAGCCACACGGGACAGGGCACGGAGACCGGCATCGCCCTGATCGCCGAAACGCTGAACGCCATCCTGACGCCGGAGATCCGCACCACCGTGCTGCTGGAGACCATGGCCGGAAAGGGCACGGAGGTGGGCGGTACGTTTGAGGAGCTGCGGGAGATCATCGACCGGGTACAGCTTTCCGATAAAATGGGCGTGTGTCTGGATACCTGCCATGTGTCCGACGCCGGGTACGATATCATCCACGATCTGGATGGGGTGCTGACAGAGTTCGACCGGGTGATCGGCCTTGACCGACTGAAGGCCGTCCACGTTAACGACAGTCTCAACCCCTGCGGCGCGAAAAAGGATCGCCACGCCCGCATCGGCGAGGGCTTTCTGGGGCTGGACACCTTTCGCGCCGTGGTGAACCATCCCGCCCTGCGGGAACTCCCCATGGTGCTGGAGACCCCCAACGAGCTGCCCGGCTACGCCAAAGAGATCGCCCTGCTGAAAGAGCTGACCACATTCTGACAAAGGAAACTGCCACTATGTTCAAACACATTCTTATCGTCTTTTTCGTCTCCATGGTGCCGCTGATCGAGCTGCGGGGCGCCATTCCCTACGGGGTGGTATACGGCCTGCCCCTGTGGCTGACCTTCGTGGTGGCCATCGTGGGCAATATGCTGCCGGTGCCGGCGATCTATTTTCTGGCCCGAAAGGTGCTGGTGTGGGGACAGGACAAGCCCGTTATCGGGCGGTTCTTCTCCTTCTGTCTGCGCAAGGGCGAGGCTGCCGGAGAAAAGCTGAAAGCCAAGGCGGGCCGCGGACTTTTCTGGGCGTTGCTGCTGTTCGTGGGGATCCCTCTGCCGGGCACCGGCGCATGGACGGGCACGCTGGCGGCCAGTCTCCTGAACATGGGCTTCAAAAAAAGCGTACTGGCCTGTATGGGCGGCGTGGTGCTGGCGGGCGTCATTATGGGAACGCTGAGCCTGCTGGGCGTGTCGGTGTTCGGAACTGTGGGGTAAAATAAAAGGCGGGGGATTCCCGCCTTTTATTTTCTTTTGAAACGTTTCTCTCTCCCGGCGTGTTATACTGATGAAAAGCTTTTCAAGGAGATCATTCCTATGACAGATCAAGAATTTGCCCTGGCGGCGGAGCGGTATATGGACACCATCTTCCGGGTGGCGTACAGCTATCTACGCAGCAAGTCGGACGCCGACGATGTGACCCAGGACGTACTGATACAGCTCTATAAGACCGACACCCCCTTCCGCGACGGCGAGCATCTCAAGCGCTGGCTGATCCGGGTGACGGTGAACCGGTGCAAGAACATCTTTCGCTCCCCGTGGCACAGGATGGAGGACATCGCCGACTATGAAAGCGCCCTGTCCTTCGAGGCCCCGGAGTGCCGCGAGCTGTTCGACGCGGTGATGGCGCTGGACAAGCGCTATCGTGTGCCGGTGCTGCTGTATTACTACGAGGGGTACTCACAGAAGGAGATCGCCGAGATGCTGGCGGTGCCGGAGGAGACCGTCCGTACACGCCTGTTCCGGGCCAGAGGAAAACTCAAAACTAGCCTGACGGAGGTTCTGCAATATGATTGACCGTAAACTGTTCCAAAAGACCTTTTCCACATTGCATGCCTCCCCTGACACGCTTTCGGAGGTATACAAAGTGGTACACAAAGAACAAAAACATCGTCATCCGTTTTCCAAGGGTATGCTGGTGGCCGCTGCGCTGGCCATGTGCATCACCGTGGCGGCTGCGGCCGGTATCGCAAATCTTATCAAGGCCAATGTGACACCGGCAGACAGCGTTACAGCCGCCGACCTGCACGCCTTCGGCGCCGACAGTATCAGCAGCGATACGCCCGTTATACGGGACAACAGCGGCCAGGTGCTGAACCTGCCCCGCATGGAGCGGGTAGCTGTGGATGCCGAGACCATGCAGCGGCTGGTGGGCGACTATCTGTCCACGGTGGACGCTGCCGTGGAGGCGGACGGCTATACCATCTCGCTCAAGACCTTCCTGATCGACGAAAACGGCTCCGGCTTCATGACCTATACCCTGTCCAATCCCGCAGGCGTCAGCTATGATGATTTCGGCTATGGCCAGGTAGGCATACCGATGAATCCAATCCTGTATATCGGTGAGGTGGGCGGCCATGCCATGGATAGTAGCATCTATTTGGATACCGATGCCAGCACTAACACAGAGCTGCATCTTGTGATGTATTTCAGCGACTTCGGCAACTGGCAGAAGGGCGATGAGCTGCTGTTCAGCGTGAACAACGGTTCGGATGCGGAACGCCGTGTTATCAGCATCACACCTCAGGCTTATCTGCCTGCCACCACCTTTACTGCGGAGAGCGGCGATACCGTAACGGTGTCCGCGCTGGGGATCCGTATGCGCAATCCCGCTGCCGTCGCTGACGCCGTTACGGAGGTTGTCCTTGATGAGCTGGTGCTGCATATGGCAGACGGCAGCCAGTATGTGGTGCAGAGCGAAGAGGGCAACATCATGAACTGGGTGGTAGGCCTGTGCATTGCGGACGAGGACTATCACAGCATCGGCAACGCATTCAGCTTCAACCGCGTGGTAGATGTGGACGCGGTGACCTCTGTCACTGCCGGTGGCCACTACTATACCGACCTTACCGCCGAGACGGCTGTTACCTTTGACAGCACCTATACCCGGTGAAAAGCGCGGCTTCCCGACATCAACGTGAGGGGGCGGGGAAAGTCTCCGCTCCCTCACGCGTCATAAAATATCTGTCAGGAATCTGCTGCCGCATCTTGACAAATGCTCTGAACTTCCACATAAAATAAATAGAGAGAATGCCCTCGCCAAGGAGTCATGCCCATGTATACGGAATATTCCACAGCAGAACAAAGAGCCGCGCCGCAGGAGAACATATCCCGCCAGAGCGCACCGGCCCGCCGCGCCGCGCCCAGACGCCGGAGATCCCGGCGGTATGACCGGCGGCGCGTCCTGCTGATCGGTATGGCGCTGGTGCTGTTTCTGGGCGGATTTATTTCCGGCTGCTGCGTGGGCCGCGCCCACAATCGCAGCGGCGGAGAGAGCAGCGCAAACGACGGGGGCGTCTCCGCCAAGCCGCAGAAAAGCAACATTCCCGCCAGCATCACCCTGCCGAACTATGTGAAGGAGGATCTGCTGCCGGTGAACGAATACTCCCGCTGCGGCGACAAGCTCCAGCGCGTCAACGCCGTGGTGATCCACTACGTGGGCAACCCCAACACCACCGCGTGGCAGAACCGCTCCTACTTCGCCAATCTGGCCACCACCGGCGAGACCTCCGCCAGCAGCAACCTCATCGTGGGTCTGGAGGGCGAAGCCCTGCTGTGTGTGCCGCTGGACGAGGTGGCTTATTGCTCCAACGACCGGAACCACGACACCATCTCCATCGAGTTTTGCCATCCCGGCACCGACGGCAAGCCCTCCCAAGACACCTACGACACGCTGGTGAAACTGACGGCATGGCTGTGCGATCTTTTTGGACTAGACCCGCAGGAGGACGTGATCCGCCACTACGACGTGATCGACAAGGAGTGTCCCCTGTACTTCGTTCAAAATAAGGACGAGTGGACGCGGTTCAAGTCCGACGTAGCGAAAGCCATGCAATAGCAAAAGAGGCGGCACAGCCGCCTCTTTTGTTCTATTTAATAATTCACCACGATCAGCTTTTGGGTGCTGGCCATTTCATACAGCAATTGCAGGTCGTAAATATCCGTCGTTCCGTCGCCGTTCAAATCAGCGCCGCCGGATAGGCCCGAAGTGATCTCCTGCCACCAGGAATCCAGACCGCTGTGCTCCAAAAGCTCTTCGTTCTGACATGCGGGAAGCTTTTTGCCCTGTGCCAGATGCTCATACAACCCGGCCACATCGATGACGTCTACCTTCCCGTCATAATTCAGGTCGCCCTTGTAATACTGGAATCCGGAATAGGTCGTCTCTGTCCGGTAGTCACAGGTGGCGCACTTCAAATGTGTCTTTTTATACTGATAAAGCCCGCCCTGCTGCTCCACGACGGTATTCAGGCTGTGGGCTGCCTTGTTCATGACGTAGTTGTCATTGCCGGTGCAGAGCTTCCAGTGGTTTTCTGCGTCATACTGCCACGCTGCGCCGGCGGTATGGGTGTGTGCGGTAGTATCATAATTGCTGGCACGAGAGATAGACATGTACTTGGCATAAGAGAAGGAAATCGTATGCGTGGATACATAGCAATTCCCCTTCTTCGACGTGTTCCAGTTGCAGTCCAGCACTTTGGCCCCGCTGGACGTGGCTTCAATGAAAATGGCCGCATGCTTCCAACCTTTTCGTGCGTTTTTGTCGCTGAAAATCAAGAGGTCTCCGGGCATCGCTTTTTCCAGTAGCTTCTTATTATATGTAGCTGTTGCAATGTGCTTGTTGGTAATATTGTCGCTGGATTTTTTTGCGAAAATATACCAGGAGGCAAAGGTAGCAAATCCGGCGCAGGACTTAGCGGAAGCCGTTGTGCCGCCGTACTTGCCCTTTGCGTATTCATAGAAGTGCCCTTCCGGGCACTTGCTGATAGTACTGGGAATTAAAGAAACAGCCTTTTTAAACCAGCTTGCTTTGATGACATTCGCGTTTGTACATTTTGTGCACCCGTGACTTGCCGTTCCGGGTTTGTTGCACGGATTGCCTGTTGTGGTAAAGTATTTGCCCTCCAGTTCTTTTTGAAGCTGAGCAATACGGGCCAATGCCTGTGTACGGTCAACCTTAGCAGCCGCATAGGCCTTTACCGGCAGCAGGGTGACAAACATCAGCAAACACAGCAGCAAGCATAGACCTTGCTTGGCGGCGGCTTGCCAACGCTGCGTCATAGTGGTGTTGTTCATGATCCAGTCTCTCCTTCCCGCCGGTCAAGTCCCGGCACACAATAGTTATATTTTTATTATACAGGAGCTTTTTCTGTCTGGCAAGCCATAACTGTCATTTCTGTAAAATCCACAAGGGCAAAAAAGAGGCGGCACAGCCGCCTCTTTTTTTATGTAGCTTTCAGTCCTCGTACTCCGGCGGCTTGCCCTGATAGATGTTCTGCATCTCCCGGTCAACCTCATAAATGGCATCGCTGCACAGCCGCAGGCGGTTGCTCTCCGCCGGGCCCCAGTGACGGTCGGACTTATACCGCAGCTCGTGCTCCAGACTGGCCCACATGTCCATGGCGATGGTGCGCAGCTGGATCTCCACCGGCAGCTTCAGCGTTCCCTCGGAGATCACGATGGGCACCTCCACGATCAGGTGCAGGCTACGATATCCCGTTTCCTTGGGTTCCTTGATGTAGTCCGCCTCGCGGATCACGCGGAACGACTCGGTGCGGGTCAGCAGGCTCCGCAGATAGTAGATGTCGTCCAGATAGTTGCAGATGACCCGAACGCCCGCCATGTCCTGAATGTGGGCATAGATGTTGTCGATGGTCAGGTCATAGCCCCGGCGCTTCAGCTTTTTTGCGGCGCTCTCCAGCGTTTTGATACGGTGCTCAATATGGTGGATGGGGGAGTGATCGTACAGTCCCGCGAACTCCTCGTCCAGTATCTCCATCTGGGTCACGGCGATCTTCAACGCGCTGCGGTACAGGTGCTTCACCCGTACCATCCCGGCGGCCATCTCCTTGATCTCCGGCACCATCTCTCTTACCTCCGGAGCCAGTTCCTCAATAGAAATGTCCCGCAGCTCGATACTGCCGCTCTTTTCGATCATCATAGGCGCGCTCCTTCCTTCCTCATTGTTAAATATTATACTATGTGGCAGCATGGAAAGCAAGTCAAGAAAATTTGTTGCTTTTTTCGTAACACGCTATTGACAAATACCATTTTTTTGATATAATTATCGTTGCTGTGTTTCGCAGCGAATTGCATATGCAGTGGTATCGAAGAGGTCATAACGAGCACGACTGGAAATCGTGTTGTCGTCAAAAGCGGCACGAGGGTTCGAATCCCTCCCACTGCGCCAACGGAAAAGTCCCGAAAACACAAGGTTTTCGGGACTTTTTGCTATACTGATTTAGGGCGTTCCCCCTTTATTTCCCCCTTTACAGGTTTCGGACGCCCTTGATGTAGGATTCCATGCGGGCGGCGCTGGCCTGTTTCATCTGGTCGGTGACGTGGCCGTACACGTCCAGGGTGAAAGCTGCCGTTGCGTGGCCCAGGTTTCCTTGCACCGTCTTGATATCATCACCGGAGCGGATAGCAGCCACGGCGTAGCTGTGGCGCAGATCGTGAAAGCGGGCGTCGGGGCGGCCGATGCTGGCCACGATCCGCTTGAACTTCTTCGTGACCGTCCAGGACACCAGGTGCCCGCCGATCTCGTTGGTGAACACGTACCCGGCGGGATTGTCCCATAGCTCACCGGCCCGAAGCTGCCAGGCGGTCTGCTGCTTGCGGTGCTGCCGCAGCAGCTCCATGATGGAGGGCGCGGGCGTGATGGTGCGGGGCTTGTCGTTCTTCAAGGGGACAAGCCGGTACTGGCCGCCGGGCTTCTTCTCCCGCTGAAGCTGCTGCTTTATCAGGATCGTACCGGCGGCGAAGTCTACACAGGGCCACGTCAGGCCCAGCACTTCGCCCTCACGCATACCGGTGAACAGCGTCACCGTATACAGCGTTTCGAACTCGTGACCCCGGATGGCCTCCAGAAAGGCCCGCGTTTCCCGCTCGTCTAAAGGGTGCAGCTCTGGCCGCTCGACACGGGGCAGGGTACAGGCGTCCGCCGGATTAAAGCGTATCAGACCGGCGGCTATGGCCTGTTGTAAGGCCTTGTGGAGTACCCCATGGATATTCTTGATGGTCTTGGGGGACAGGGGCGCAGCCTCGTACACAATGCGCCCGCCGCGCCTGACAATTTCCCCCGCCTGGTTCCGCTTCGGCACCTGCTGGCCGGTCTTGGCAAGCTGGTTGTAAAACTGCTGAATGGTGGGGGTGTCCAGGGCCTCCAGGCGTACCGCGCCGATGGCGGGCTTGATGTGGTTGGCGATCTGCGTCTTGTAGGAAACCACCGTGTGGGGCTTGACGCCGCCCAGGTAGGTATCTGCCCAGGTGTCCATCCACTGGCCCACCGTCTGCTTGCTGGGGGCTATGTAGGTGCCGCTGTCGATGGACGTTACCACCGCCGCCAGCTTCTGCGATACCTCCCGCTGCGTCTTGCCGGTGATGGTGCGCTGCACCTGCTTGCCGGTGCCTGGATCACGTCCGGCGGTATACCGTGCCTCCCACCACTCGTATTTCTTGCCGGTCTTTTTATCGACCTTGCTTTTCTTCCTGATGTTGCCCATGCCACGCGCATTTCTCCCGGCCATGGTGAAAAAACTCCTTTCCAAAATGGCCCCGGTATGCTATAATAGGCGTACGGAGACCTTGCATTTGTCGTGTGTGGTTTTCCTGCTGTCCCGCCTGTGGCCGCTATCCACGGGCGGGATTTTTCTATACTTGTGATTGTGCCCGAATTGGGCACCGCCCGGCGGCTGCTCCCGCCGGGCTTATTCTGTTTTTTCGCCGGTATCCGCAGTATGCGCCAGCAGATCACCAGGCTGACAGCCCAGCAGCGTGCAGATCGTGTCCAGGGCTTTCCATGACACAAGCTCACCGCGCCGCAGCTGCTGCATATAGGATTCTCCCATAAGCTTCTCGTGCCGCAGCCGTGTGGAGCTGAAACCGGCTTCACGCAGCGCGGCCATGACGTCCACTTTGTATGTAATTGCCATGCTTTCCTCCTTTCGTGGGGGCCATGAAAAATGGCCTATCTTTTCCAGTGTAATCATTATACGTCAATACACCACTAAAAACAAGTGGCAAAACGCACGAATATAGCACTAAAATTTAGTGTATTATGCCAATGGACAACACCGGAATTTAGTGCTATACTAAGACCATAGATTAAGGGAGCGGCCTTAAACAAGCCACGATCGGGCGGCAGACCTACTGGTGAAAAGCCCCTTGAGCGCTCAATACATTCCAGACGCCGCCCAGCTCCCCACATAACAAGGAGGATCACATATGAGCACCAACGAAATGGAACGCAAGGCGCGGGAGCTGCGCCAGCTGCAAGCCCTGATCGAAGAGGCCCAGCAGGAGGCCGAAGCCCTCAAGGACGCCATCAAGGCGGCCATGGGGGACGCGGAGACGATCACCGCCGGGGAGTACAAGATCACCTGGAAGAGCGTCACCAGCGCCCGTATCGACACCGGGGCGCTGCGTAAGGCCCTGCCGGATGTGGCCGCAGCGTTCACCAAAGAAACCACCGTCCGGCGGTTCTGCGTGGCCTGATGGCCCGCAATGTGCCCGAATCGGGCACACAGCCCGGCGGCAGCAGCCGCCGGGCGTGGAGCTAGTCATTCTTGATGTCGCTTCCGTCAGATGTTTGTTTGTGTTTATCTCGTGTAAGGCATAAAAACTCATAGAACGGAGCTACCATTTTATTGATTTCTTCCATTCCACTCTCTTCGTACCGTTCAGGATCAAACCACTTTGCGGGTGTGTAAAAAAATAGGTCACTCAGACCAGTAAAGCTTTCTATTGCTGCGCTAAGGCATTTATCGGCATACGGAAGGAGTTCGGGGGCTGTCATGGTCACAGTAGACAGAATGCGTTGAATAGACCGGCATAGACGGTTTGCGTATTCGACACACTGAGCCGGAACATTGACTACGCCATCGCTGGGCATATTTGATTCCTCGTTGTCAGAATATGTCCAGCTGTCTACATTCCCAAGCAAATAATCCGTTGATGTTCTGTATAGGACAGCCATTTGCTGTATTACAGTATTTGGAACTGAGTTTACGCCCCTTTCGTAGTTGCTTATCGCCTGCGGCGTTAAGCCTAGCCTTTCCGCAACGTCTGATTGCTTCAAACCTGCCAAAGCTCTTGCAACTCTAATACGTTGGGCAATCAATGCTTTACTATTTTCAGTATTTGTTGGCATACGGCGCTCTCCCTCATCGCATATTGACAACTCACATTATAGCTGTAAAACGAGGAAAGTCAACAAATTATTTATTTTTAGCTTGACAGTAAACAAATCATTGAGTATAATCTAAATAGATTCAACGGTTTATTTAGTTTGGAGGTGTAATCATGCAGCAGCGAACAGAAATTGTACCCCATGCCCAGGCTATTGCTTACGCCCGTGTAGAGGCCGGATATAGCAAGCTGGACATTGCGCGGGCGGCTGGTATTCCCCATTCGTCCGTGATCCGCGCCGAGCGCGGGCAGGGTGTGTCAGCCAAGACCGCCGCCGGTATCTGTAAAGCCCTAGGGCGGAAGCTGGACGATCTCTTTACCGTCAACTGCCCCAGCGGCCCGGCGGATCAGGCGCGGGAGGGGGTGAGTTGATGGAACGAGTAGCCTTGAGCGTGACCGAGGCGGCCAAGCTGCTGGGAGTGTCCCCGAAGCTGGTCTATAACCTGTGCCACGCGGAGGGGTTCCCGGCGTTCCGGGTGGGCAGTCGTACCGTGGTGTCCCGCGTGGGCCTTGAGCGCTGGGTGGAAGAACAGGCAGAAAAACAAAGCGGCCTTGCCGTGGGAACATTGTAAAGGAGAAAAGAGTATGGTCAAATTAGCACTTGAAGCAATCGAGGCCGCAAGCTGCGGCTGTACGCTTCGTGACTTCGAGGCGCTTGTGGTGAGCACGACGCCGATGATTGAGGACGCGATGGAAGATGTAATGAAGATCATCCGGGGTGAAGTCAAGCTGAAAGAGACGGACGATGACCAGGCGGCCCTTATGGGCTATGGCGTTGCCTGTCAGTCGCTGGGCTTCCAGAACGGTTTCCGGCTGGCTGTCCGCATGATGGCCGAATATATGATGGATTAGGAGGTATCATAATGGAATATCATGGTAACTTTAGTGCAGCCAGCAGGCAGGGCGAAAATGAGGTACTTGAGGTACATATGGACGAAAACGAAATGATTATGACCGACGAAGAACTTATGGTGGCGTGTGAATTCACTCCCTATAACCGGCAGTCGACACTTATTCCTCTGCTGCTGGAGGCGTCTTGCGCTGCCAAGGTGGCCGCTCCCTATGTCCGACGGCTCAGTACTGTACAGCAGCGGGCGGTCTTTGCGCTGCATTCAATGTACTTGCTGGGCGTCCAGCGCGGCGCAGAGGCATACCGCAGCGCGATCCAGCCAGAGAAAGATATTTCGTGGCTGCCCTGTATGCAGGATGAAGGAGATACGGAGGACACCATAGAAGAGATTGCGGAGCGCAAAATGACAGACCTCAACGAAATCACCCACTTATTCGGCTTTATCTTCTTGGAGAAAGGGGCGGCTATTCTTGACTGACACAGCGGCCCGGCGGCTTGCCGCCATGCTGACAGAGGCACAGCGGGCACAGATCGTCCAGCTGGCGCAGATCATCACCAGTCCGGCGGCTGCATCCGCCGGAGCGTGTACGGCTCAGACGCCGGTAAAGTAATCCCGCCCGTGGATAGCGGCCACAGGTGAGGACAGCAGGAAACCACACAACAGATGCAGCGGCCACAGCCCCTAAGGCTCGCGCCCAGGGGAAAGGCCGCTGCATCTTTTCACATCACAGGGTACTTACTATGGCAAAACGTAAAAAGACCATTATCGCCGGGCGTATTCGCAAGACGGTGATCTATACCGCGCCAGAGCCTCAGGACAGCCCGCGAGTACGGGCAGCCAAGTCCAGGGCCACCAGCGCCGCGCAAAAGGCTATGAACGACAAAACGGCCCGTGGGCGGCTTGAACTGCTGCTGGCCTGCAACTTCGCCGGAAAGGATTTGTTCCTGACGCTGACCTATCGGGACGGTGACGTACCGGCCACCCGCAAGGAGGCTGTGCAGAACGTCCGGCGGTTCCTGGCTGATCTCCGCAAGTCCCGGCGGCTGCGGGGCGTGAGCCTCCGCTACATCTACACCACCGAGGACAAGCACGGAGACGGGCGGTTGCATCATCATGTCATGATGTCCGCCACCGGCCACGACATGGAGGAAGTCCGCAGCCTGTGGCCCTTCGGTGATATCGTCGACATGGAGCCGGTGGGGTGTCGGGAATACGACCAGTGGGCGGCCTACATGACCAAGGAGAGCGTAGAGGGGCGGCCCGTGGGCGCTCAGATGTGGACGTGCTCCAAGGGCCTGACACGGCCCGTGGTGGTATCGGAGTATGTACCGAACGATACGGCCCTGGGTGTGCCGGTTGGCTGCCACGTCATGGAGCGTGAGGAGCGCATGACGGAGTTCGGCAGCTATCAGTATGTCAAGTACAAAGTCCCCATGAATTACCGGGACGATCACCTATCAGCGCCACAAGGCCGGGGCCTTGTTTCTTACTTGTAGTAAGATATAACTTTAGGAAAGGGTACAGAGAAACACGGCGGGAGGCCTTGCAAAGTCACCGGCCACAAGCTACTATGGAGATAATCAAAAACGCACGGGCGCACGAGCGGCCCGGCGGATGGAGGTGCTACCATGGCTGCTATCGTGACCGCGATCTGCAAGAGCGTACCGGCGGGTGTTTTCGTCGTGTGCCCCTTTTTGCTGCGCTACGGCTTGCTGTGCCCGACTTGGGCACCGGCGGGCGCGGCATATCCCCCCCCTCCCTGCGGTGGCGGGGGTATCGGCCCTGGAGACCGGCCCGAGGACTTCGCGCACACACGACGGAAAAATTTTGCGGGGCGGCGGCCTCGCGCATAATGCGCGGCGGTCGCACGGCCAGGACACGGACGCACCGTGCGGCGGCGCTTCGCCGGTACGCTGCGGCCTCTCACGTGCAGGCGAGGCCAGGAAAGCCGCCTGTGGCCGCCTGATGGCGCACACCGCCAACCGGCCAGCTTTGCCCGCCTGAGGGCGTGTGCGGGCGCACAGCGGGCATAGCGTGGGCGTGCAGGCGCGGCCCCGTGGGCACCCCACCCCCTGGTCGAAAAGATCACGGCGGCCCGCTAGAGATGCCCCGCTTCCCCTCGGCTGTGCGAAAAAATCCCCCATGCCGCAAAAGGGCCGCCAGAGGCCGCCCAGGGCGGGCGCTGCCGCCGGGTGCTGTGGTGCCTACCCCCGCCGCCACCGGCGGGCGTCTGCGGCCACCAGGAGCCGCCCAGGGCAGATGCAGCCACCGGTCTGATCTCTGACGCCACCGCCGGGGCGCAGCTGACTGACAAAACGGCCCTATTGACAAATGTGTATTTGGTGTGTATAATAAACTTGCGAGGTGAAGATATGAAACGACGCGATTTGATAAAGCTGCTGGAAAAGAACGGCTGGTACTACAAGCGCAGCGGCGGCGACCACGACATATACACCGACGGAAAGAGCATTGAGCCGATCTCCCGACAGAAGGAGATCAAGGAAGCGGTCGCACAGGCGATCATTCGGCGGCGGGGCTTGAAATAAGTCCGCTGCTTTCCGCATATCATATATCTTTAGGGGGTTACGATCATGAAAATTGTGTATCCTGTGATTTTTACAAAGCAGCCAGAGGGCGGCTATATGGCCTATGTCCCGGACTTGGATATTAACACCCAGGGCGAAGACCTTCCGGAAGCTATCGCCATGGCCCGTGACGCCATCGGCCTGATGGGCATTGATATGCAGGACGATGGAAAGCCGTTCCCCGCGCCCAGCGAGCACGTAGACCATGCCGCCGGGGATGTTGTGTCCCTGGTAGATGTTGACCTGCTGGCCTACCGCCGGGCCAACGAACAGCGCACGGTGCGCCGGAATGTGACGCTTCCCTCGTGGCTGAACGCTGCCGCCAACGAGGCCGGGCTGAATGTCTCCGCGATCCTGCAAACCGCTCTCAAGCAGCAACTGAACTTTTCGTAAGGCCGGGCGGCAAAACACATAGAACAAGGGGGAGAAACGCCGGTGTTTCTCCCCCTTATTTTCACCCTTTAGGCGGAAATGAAAACAGGAACAAAAGGTGGCTGTGTGCCGCACAAAACCGCAAAACAGCCCGTAAAACATATGGGGAACACCGCATAAAACCGCCTTTTCTAATTCGAATCCCTCCCACTGCGCCAAAAAAGAACACCACCCGATGGGTGGTGTTCTTTTTTGGCGCATATGAAGCGGATTTGAAACGAGCTACGGCTTCACATGCCCACAGGGCATTAAAGCCGGGAGCAACGTGCCACCGGCACGTTGCGTCAGCGAGAATCGAATCCCTTTCGTTTTGCCGCCTCGGTGGCGGCAAAACGAACCAACGCGCAATAAAATGTTAGGCTCTTTTTGAAAAATAAACTCCGGCCCCTAGGCCGGAGTTTTAGTCTATTCTATCTCACGCCAGAATGTCCGTCAGGTCGTCCAGTCCCGTGGCGCGTGTCACCACCACCACGTGGTCGCCGTCCTCAATGGTGGTCATGCCGCTGGGGATGATGGTGTGAAGATCCCGCACGATGGCAGCCACCAGCAGTCCTTTCCGCAGCGGCAGATCCTTCAGGGGCCTGCCCAGCACCTCGTGGCTGGAAGCCGCGGCGGTGAAGGACAGCGCCTCCACGTGACCGCCCAGCATCTTGTAAAGGCTTTCCACCTTGCTGCCCTCGGCATTACCCAGTGCCCGCACATACCGCAGGATCTGGCTGGAGATAATGTCCTTGGGAGAGATAATGGAGTCGATGCCGGTGCTGTTGACCAGCTCCATATAGTTGGGGCGGGTCATCTTGGCCAGTACCTTGGGTACGCCGCTGCGCTGGGCGTGCATGGCCATCAGCAGGTTCTCTTCGTCCCGGTTGGTGACGGCCACAAAGGCGTCCGTATCCAGAATCCCCTCCTGCTGTAAGAGGGTGTTGTCGGTGCCGTCTCCCTGAATCACCAGCACGTGGGGCAGCTGGGCCGACAGGCGCAGGCACTTGTCCGGATCCATTTCCACGATGCGGACGCTGGTGTTGGTCTTTTGCAGCTCCCACGCCAGATACATGGCGCTGCGGCTGCCGCCCAGCACGGACACCTTTTTCACCTTCTGCCACGTGCGGCCCATTTCCTTCAGCATCCGCTGCAGCTCCGGCTTGGCGCCCAGCATGTACACCCGGTCGCCTGCCGAGGGGGTGAAGCTGCCGTCGGGAATGATGTATTCGCCCTGATGCTCCGCCGCGCAGATCAGCACCTCCGCCTGGCGCAGACGGTGGGCCTGACTCAGGGGAATGCCGCAGATGGTGTCGCTCTCCATTACCTGAAAGCCGATCATGTCGATGCGGCCCCGGGCAAAGGGCTCCACGCTGAAGGCGGCGGGGAAGGCCAGTATCCGGGCGATTTCCTGCGCCGCCGCAAGGTCGGGATTGATGACCATATCCAGACCGATCTCCTTTTTCAGCATCTCCTCGTCCCGGCGGTAATCGGTGTTGCGGACACGGGCGATGGTATGGCCCGCTCCCAGCTTTTTGGCGATCAGGCAGCAGACCAGATTGATCTCGTCCTGATTGGTGACGGCGATCACCAGATCGGCGTCGCGGACGCCGGCCTCGATCAGCACACTGATGCTGGCGCCGTTGCCCTCCACGCACAGCACGTCCATGGTGCTTTCCGCTTTCCGCAGGGCGCTGGTGCTGGCGTCCACCATGATGATATCGTGATCCTCCTGCGCCAGCGAATTGGCGATGGCATATCCCACTTTGCCGTTGCCGACAATAATAATTTTCATATCGTTCCTCCCGTGAAGCGATTTTCTCTTCACGGTTACATATTTTAACACAGACATGTACAAAATAAAAGTGGTTTTTCCAGCGCAAAGCAACTGCGGCATACATTGCGGTCAATTGTAAAAAAAGTGTTAAATTTCATCTTATATCTTGCTAAAAAGTGAAGCCGTGGTATAATGTTAATTGCCTAAAATTGGAAACTGCACAACCGAAAATGTTAGAGTAAAGGACGGGAGACAATGGATAATCTGACGAGAATCATCCGTGAAGAGATCGGCAAGCAGTATAAAAGCGTGCGCCAGTTCGCTTTTGCGGTAGGCGTTCCCCTTTCCACCGTGAACAGTGCGCTGCACAACGGTGTGGGCGGCTCCAGCTTTGACACGGTATTGCGCCTGTGCAAAGTGCTGGGGATCAAGGCCCTGGGTGACGACGCCGCATTCTATCTGACTGACGACACGGAAAAGCTGCTGACGCAGTATGCCCGGCTGGATGACTATGGCCGCCACACCATCTCCGCAGTGATGCAGGTGGAGTATGACCGCTGCACCGAGCTGAGCAAGCCCGATCTGGAGGAGCACAGCAGCGTCAATATCTGACGCGCCGCACCTCTCGCTACGTGCAAAAAAGCCCGCCGCATGGACAAGCCATGCGGCGGGCTTTTCTTCAGTGCAGACAACTCTTTACGTCCTCAAAGGCGCTGTCCATGGCCTTGCCCATGCGCTCCATGGTCTTGCTGACGGCGCGGCGGGCCTTCCGGTCAGAGGTCATGCGGTCCACCGTGGCGCCGGCCACCATGCCGATGCACAGGCCGCTGACAAATGCGGCAAGTTTCATGATTTATCCACTCCTTTTTTATCTTGTCTGCTGCCAGTTTTCCCGGAAAAACGGCGAAAAACACGGAGCATTACTTGCCAAAACAGGCGTGAAATGGTACAATATAATGATTGAAAATTTTGTGACAAAAGGAGCACCCGCCATGTCCATTGAGAGATTGCAGGCCGCCATCCGGGAGAAAAAGACTCCCGTGGCGCTGGGTCTTGCCCCGGAGATCGATAAAGTCCCGGTCAAGATCCTGAAAAATTTTGAAGATATGTTCGGCCCCGGCATGATGGCCAATGCCGAGGCGCTGCGGTTCCACGGCTGTCAGGCCATGGACGCGGCCCAGGGCAAGCTGCCCGCCGTGGTCATCAGCGCCGAGCACTATCTGCGCTATGGCATGATGGGCGCGGATGTGCTGAGCAACCTTACCGGCGCGGCGTCGGCACGGGGCCTGTACGCCATCGTGGACTGCCGCACCACCCGCCCGGAGCTGTGGCTCACCAGCCCCATGGCAGGCGACGGCTTCACGGTGATGCCCTACGTGGGCGGCGACTGTGTGCCGGAGAGCACGGACAAGGGCATCTTCGCCGTGGTGCGCACTGCCAACGAGCGCTCCGGCGAGGTGCAGAACCTCATTGCCGGCGACCGGCCTCTGTACGCCGCCGTGGCCCAGCAGATGGCTCGCCGAGGCGCGGCGCTGGTGGTGGAGACCGGGTACAGTCTGGACGTGAAGGAAGTCCGCAAGCGGGCCGGGAATGCCTTTTTGCTGCTGCCTGACTGCGACGGACAGAATGCCCTGCCTGCCTTTGACGACATGGGTCACGGCGCTATGGTGGTGAACTACAGTCTGCAATACGGCGGCGACGTGGACGCCGCTGTCAGCGAAATGAAAGCGTGGGTGAACGTACTGTGACAACTGTTTATCTGATCCGTCACGCCGAGGCGGAGGGCAACCTCTACCGCATCGCCCACGGCCAGTACGACGGCCTGATCACCGACCGGGGCTATCAGCAGCTCCGGGTACTGAAAAAGCGCTTTGACAACGTACACATTGACGCGGTGTACAGCAGCGACCTGTTCCGGGCCCGCACCACCGCCCGGGCCATCTATGAGCCGAAGGGGCTGGAGCTGCATCTGGAGCCCGCCTTCCGGGAGATTCACATGGGCTGCTGGGAGGGCCGTCCCTGGCAGGAGCTGAACACCGCCTATGAGGAGCAGATGTTTTACTTCAACCGCCAGCTGGACAAATTCCACGTGGAGGGCAGCGAGACGGCCCAGCAGGTGCTGGATCGCTACATCCCCGCCCTGAAGCGGGTGGCGGCGGAGAACGACGGCAAGACCGTCGCCGTGTTCAGCCACGGCGCGGCCATGCGGATAGTGCTGGGCACGCTGAACGGCCTGTCTCTCGCCGAGGTGGGCGAAACGCCCCACGGCGACAACACCGCCGTCTCCCTGCTGGAGATCGACGGCGATGATATCCGGGTGGTCTATATGAATGACAACAGCCATCAGGTGGAGGCGGGGCTGTCCACCTTTGCCAAGCAGACATGGTGGCGGGACAAGCGGATGATGAGCGGCGGCCAGTACTATAAGGACATGGACGAGGCCACGGCGGTACGCTTCGGCGTTCCGGCGGAGGGCAAGCGCATCGCCGTATGGTTCGAGAACCAGCCGGTAGGCGCGGTGACGCTGCTGCCGGACAAGGCCGGTGACGCCGGCTGGATCGGCTACTACTATCTGGAGCCCACCATGCGGGGCCGCAACTACGGCATTCCGCCGCTGGGGCAGGCGGTGCAGTTTTACCGCGCCCGCGGTATCGACCGGCTGCAGCTGCGGTGCGAGGACGAGCAGACACGGGGCTTTTTCGCCCACTACGGCTTCTATCCCCTGGAGGGCGACGTGATGGAGAAGTATATCGGCTATGAGCCGCGGGAGATCGTATGGTAAAGGGAACGGAATTTTTGCCGGTGAGCCGGGACGAGATGATCCACCGGGGCTGGTACTACTATGACTTTCTGGTGGTGACGGCGGACGGCTATATCGACCATCCCAGCTTCGGCAGCGCCATTATTGCCCGCCTGCTGGAGAGCGAGGGCTACCGGGTGGCGGTGCTGGCCCAGCCTGACTGGCACGATGCCGAGGCCTTCCGCGCCATGGGCAAGCCCCGGTACGGCGTAATGATCGGCGGCGGTAATCTGGACTCCATGGTGGCCCACTACACGGTGGCCAAGCGCCGCCGGACACAGGACTTGTACAGTCCCGGCGGCAAGCTGGGCTTCCGCCCCGACCGTCCCACCATCGTGTACGCCAACCGTGCAAAGGAGGCCTTCCCCGATACGCCCATCATTATCGGTGGGTTGGAGGCCTCGCTGCGGCGGTTCGCCCACTATGACTACTGGGACGACAAGGTGCGCCGCTCCATCCTGTTTGACGCGCCTGCCGACCTGCTGGTCTACGGCATGGGCGAGAGCGCCACGGTGGAGGTCGCCCGCCGTCTGGCGGCGAAAACGCCGGTGGGCGATATCACCGATGTGCGGGGCACCGCCTGCATCGTCACCGACCCAGCGGTGTGCCGGTATCACGAGGTGACCTGTCCCTCCTTTGAGGAGGTGCAGTCCGATAAAATTGCCTACGCCAAGGCCACCAAGGTGCAGTATGACGAGCACGACCCCATCCGGGGCAAGGCCATTTTGCAGCAGTGTCAGGGACGCTGGCTGCTGGTGAACCCGCCCCAGCGTCCCCTGAACCGTCAATCGATGGACAGGCTCTATGACCTGCCCTTCACCCGCGAGGTGCATCCCATGTACACCGAGGGCATCCCCGCCATCGAGGAGGTGCGGTTCTCCATCTGCCACAACCGGGGCTGCTTCGGCGGGTGCAATTTCTGCGCGCTGGCCTTCCATCAGGGGCGGATGGTCACCTCCCGCAGCATCGAATCGGTGTTGGCCGAGGCGGAGCTGCTGACCCACGACCAAAAATTCAAGGGCTATATCCACGATGTAGGCGGCCCCAGCGCCAACTTCCGCCACACCTCCTGCCGCCAGCAGAAGGAACACGGTATGTGCAAGGGCAAGTCCTGTCTGGCCCCGGAGCCCTGCAAGAATCTGGACGCCGACCACAGCGAGTACACGGAGCTTTTGCAGCGGATGCGGAAGATCCCCGGCATCAAGAAGGTGTTCGTCCGCAGCGGCATCCGGTATGACTACATGCTGCAAGACAGGAACAAGGACTTTTTCAAGGAGCTGGTGGACTATCACATCAGCGGCCAGCTGAAGGTGGCGCCGGAGCACTGCGTCAGCGCGGTGCTGGACTACATGGGCAAACCCCATTTCGACGTGTTCCTGAAGTTCTGGCGGCAGTACCAGAAGCTGAACGAGTCCGACGGACGGGAGCAGTATCTGGTACCCTACCTCATGTCCTCCCACCCCGGCTGTACGCTGAACGACGCGGTGGAGCTGGCGGTGTTCCTTAAGCGCACCGGCCACCAGCCGGAGCAGGTGCAGGACTTCTACCCCACCCCCGGCACCATGTCCACCTGCATGTACTATACCGGCATCGACCCGCGGACGATGCAAGAGGTCTATGTGGCCCGCGATCCCCACGACAAGGCGCTGCAAAGAGCGCTGCTGCAATGGGGGCGGGGCGATAAGCGGGCGCTGGTGATCGAGGCGCTGGAAAAAACGGAGCGCACTGACCTCATCGGCTTTACGCCGGATTGCCTCATCCGTCCGGTAAAGGGGGAAAAGTACTTTGGCTTGAAGCCGGAGGAGCGGCAGCAGCCGCCCAAAAAGAAAAAGGACGGCCGTCCGCCCAAACCGGAGGGCACCGTCCACCGGGGCCGCCGTACCGACGGCCAGAAGGGCAAAATGTCCCCCAAGAAGAAGGTCGCCTTTGCCAAGCAGCGGGCGAAGAAAAAATAGCGCTTCGCTGAACTGGTTTCTGCCGAAGGCAGCGCCCTTCGGCGCTGCCTTCGGAATTCGTTTCGACTCCCACGATACCAAAAAAGAGATGCACCCTTTCAGGGTGCATCTCTTTTTTGGTCAGCCTGTCAAAAAACTACCCAAACGCCCCTGTTTCTGCTATAATAGAGGAAACGGGGGTGTTTTCATGGAAGGCTGGAGAAAAGACGCACGGCGGGAGCCAATCATCGTAGATTTGGAGGCGCTGGTGCCAAAGGAGCATCTGCTGCGGA
>OIXH01000160.1_pt1 | contig 87586 bp, 92 predicted proteins | sample 1587741 | NCBI WGS metagenome assembly OIXH01 (sample SAMEA3888916, study PRJEB22519) | human gut metagenome | biome: human gut; feature: human-associated habitat; material: faeces | place: Denmark | collected 2011 | reverse complement strand
AGAGGGGTTGAGCGGTATCTGTCCAAAAGTGTCCACATAGGTAGGAACGGAGGTAGGCGAAAATAATACAATATTGCCATTTTGGGATGAGGCGGTGTGGGGGTTGTGGGTGGCGAATAATATTTTAAATAAAACCGAAAAAATGGTCTTGACAATCTTGCTTTCAGTGATTATAATGAAAGCAAGGGAGATGATTTTAAATGGCACAATCGGACAGATTTGAGGAAAAAATAGGAGACAGAATGATATCAGACGTAATTGCTGATATTGTAGGCAAAATATGCTATACAAAAAGCATTAGAAAAAAAGAGAAGAAAAGTAGGCGAAAAATATATAACAGAGAGGTTGAACAATTTTTAAAACGCTCATATGATGTTAAAGAATTCCGCAGAGGCAAAGTTTGGAATGTAGTTCCTCCAAAAAAGTTTTCTACGAAAAATTGGGTTGATCAGCTTGAGAGACAGACTCAAGAATATCTAAAAAATAAATCTTGACTTTACAAAGTAACAATGATATAATGAAATTGGGCTTGGGGAAAATCAGTTTGTTTCATAATAAGGTTCTTTTCTAAAAAATTGTGGTAGTAGTGGGTGAGGGTGGTTTATCCTCACCCACTACTACAATGTGCATATTATCTATCATCCTTATTACTAGACTCGGCACACTTTATAGGCGGTGGCTAAGTATACCAAGAGATTTTTCATCTCCACCCTGAAAATATTGTATTTTTTTTGATTCGCGGTTAGTGCAGCAACCACACGAATAGCCATTTAAAATATCCGTCTCTTTATGTTCCACCGCCTATAAAGTGTGCCGAAATCCTCCACAAAAAATGGTATAAGTAATACAGAAAAATATATTTTTACATAGGAGGATATTTGTATGGATATCAAATTGTATTTAGAGGTTTTTTGGGCTTGTTTCGTGAGAATAATATTGCCTATGGTGGTAATATCCGGAGCAGTAGGATACTTAGTAGAGAAAGAACTGAGAAATGCAAAAGACATTAGATTTAAAAGATGAGGGTAAAACCTCATCTTGTTTTTCTATATGGGATAAGTTAATCAGAATAAAATAAGAAAGGCGGTATTTAGTTTATGTTTACAGGATTGGTGATTGGCAGCATAATGACAGCAGTTGGCACAGCAGGATATGTTATCACGGTAAAAAAAGAAAGAGAGGAAAAGAAGCTGGCAGAAAAACACGCAGAAAAAATGCGCACCATGGAAGAATTATTAAATCTCAGGAAAGAGACCGACAAAATGGATTTTGCAATGAAAAGCAAATCAAAATCCATTGACTTCGAAAAAATCTCCGATGAAACCGCGAAGAAAATTCCGAAAGGGATGCTTGGTGTTTTAATGTCAATTAACAAATTTAAAAATGGCACGGTGGATAAAGATACTATAAAAATAATCAAGGAGTCTCCGCTTGGTATGGATTTTGTAGGTCTCATCATGTATTACGACATAATAAAAAGCAACCGCAAAAAATGGGTTGATGGTCTTGAATCGGAAATTCAAAAAAATCTAAAAGACAAACAATAAGAAGTGGCACTATGCCACTTCTTATTTCTTACTTATTGATTTTTTTTCAAGCTTGTGTTATACTTTGGATATAATTAAAAACTCAGCAAAGGAGAATAGAAAATGAGTTATCGCGATAATTTAACTGAATTATTTGCAGCGTCACTCAGCTGCGGCTTTAGTAAAACAGCCGCTCCGAGAGTGAATGACTTTACTTCATCTGACGAGATGATTAAGCTTGCTGCAGGATATACAATTCCTGATTTAAGTCATGACGGGATTGTAAAATTTGTAGGTGACCTGTTTGATAGGGAACTTGAGGGACTTATGGAAGAAAAGCCGCATTATGCCGTTAAATTGACGGCAATATCGCAGTCTGACGGGGTTTTGGGAGTTAAAGACGCCGCCGGAGAGATAGTAACATTTTTGCCGAATAATGTCGAATTGGAAATACCGTTTGCCATAGCTAAGGGTGAACTCATTCCGTTTGATGTTATTCAGTTAAACGGGGAGCGGTGTCCTTACACAAGAGAAAATCTTGGCAAAATTATCATGAATATTGTAAAGTCCTCAAAAGACGGTGCCGGCTCGGCTGACGGATATGTTGGACTTGAGCCGAGACAGAACGCAACAACCACATCAGGATTTTTAACCAATATGCTTCAGGTAAGAAGCAGAGGAAGCATTATTCCTGATGCAGGTGGAATGTTTATTACTGCATCAGAGAAGAGATTTGAGAATGTGATGGATAAGATTGCGGATCTTAAACCCTTTGATTGGGAGCAGGTAGAAAAGGTTGCAAATATCATGGCAGACCGTGATAGAGAGAAAATGCTCAAGCATTTTTCCGACCTTGGGGCGGAGTCTGCGGAAATGGTAAAGACTGCAGCTCACAAATCCGCAATATCAAAGTCTCAGCCTTGGAAAAAGCTTTCTGAAATCAGACATGGTGAATTTGTATTAATTCCTGAAATGCACGATTCGGCAACAAAGCTTAATCAGCCTGAGTTTACAATGACTCCGGCATATGTAGTAAGAAAGTTTGACGAGGGATTATTCGACCGTGAAGAAAGAAAGCCGAGACCTTCGCAGTATAATGGCAAAAATATATTGGTAATTACTAACGACCATAGATTTATGATTGTCCCGGTAACATCTTCCATTATATGCCTTGAAGCGAATAAGCCTTTGTTCTCATTAAAAGGCAAGAGACTCAAGAGCCTTGACAGAGGTGACATAGCTTTATTTAAAACAGCGAAAGGACTGTACACAGCTCCGCTTAAAGTAAACAGAGTATATAATACTGTCGTTGACGGAGTATATCCAAACAACACATCTGATATAATTGGAGAGTCTGAGATAGACGGAATAGCAAACAGACATCCTAAGACCAAAAAGTCACAGCAAGTTGTAGCATATAATACAAGCGTAAAGGCGACTAAAATCAGATTTTCAGATGTTCTTAACAGTTCATCAAAAAATATTTATTATAAAGGCGATGATAGGTTCCCATATTATAGAGACTTAGAGCTTTATATCGGGCCTAACATCGGGAAGAAAGTAAGAAACGTATCAGCCATTGACGCAGCTAATATCTTAGCAAAAGCACAAGGCGCTTCGCTTGAAGCAGTGAAATTCTTAATCGGAGAAAATTCAAACTACTTTGTAACTGACGAAGAAAAGAAGTGTATCGCTCTTTCGGGTTCATTTGGTAAAACATTTACAAGCTATAACGAGCTTGAAAATTATATGAGTCTCCCTTATGAAAAAACTGCCGGCGAAGACTTCTGCGGATTTTATAAACAGGCGTCGGTAAATGAAACTGTTACCGTTACCAAGATGAATGACGTGTTTAATGTTAGTGTAAGATACATGGAAAAAGACGGGGACAGCGAAGTGGCAAGAGAAGAAAGACTTGCCGGTCTCTCTGAAAGTGCGGCTATGGGCGCTCTCTTAGGTTTTGGCTTTGATGAGTCAATTGCAAAGAATATGATTGTAAGAGCCTCTAACTCAGGAAGTGTATCTAATAATCTTCCTCTTGGACACAACACGAAAAATATTTTCGGTAATTCCAAGGCTAAGAAGATAAAAAAGGTAATCGAGAAGATTAAGAATAACAGATACGCAAATCTTGCAGCAAAGTTTGCAATATCAAGAGGCATAGTAAAGGGAGTATCTTGCGCAACATCAAAGATCTTAGAGCATACTTCACTTCCTACTAATGAACGCTTTATCGGTGTTGTTATGGGCAAGCTTGCCTCCGACATAGGAGAATCAAAAGCTCTTTCAATGGAGTTTGAGAAAAAGGCAGTTGAAAATGAGAGCATAGAGTATCGTAAAATCGCAAAGGCCCTTGCAACTTCAGCTTACTTTAGTGAAGCAGTAACAAGACTTGTTGAGTGTCCGGAAGATTATCCCCACTTTGACAAGATAGCTTCAGAGGTCGTAAATATTAAGAGCGACATTGAAGATGTTATCTATGACCTTATGATGGAGAAGATGGCGTCATATAAAACAGGTGAGTTTAAGCTTAACCCAAGCTACTATACAAGAGCAGTATATCAGCTTAACGATATGTACGAGCTCGCAAGCGAAATAATTGATAAATAATTTTCGAAATCAAGAGGGTTTTACCCTCTTGATTTTTTGATGTCTATCTCTATCATGGAGAAATGGTAAAAGAAGCTTACGAAGATATAATGGCCGATTTTTAATAAAGCTTTGTTTAAATAGAGGGATACAAAATCCCTCTATTTTTTGTATAAGAAATGTGGAAAACAAACTATATTTTTAGGAGGAACGAAAAATGAAAAAGTATGAATTTACAGGTGAAAGCAAAACAGTAAACGGTGTAACAGTGAAAAGAATAAGAGCGATAAAAGAGTTTGGAAGCACCAAGTCAGGAAGCTTAGGCGGTTGGATTGAAAGCGAGAGAAATCTCAGCCAAGAAGATAATTGCTGGGTAGCTGACAATGCGTGCGCATACGGAAACGCCATTATACGTGATAATGCGCGTCTGTACGAAAACGCTATCGTGCACGGCAATGCTGTCCTTTCTGACGGGGCAGTAGTTACGGACAAGGCAGAAGTGTATGGCAATGCACATGTAGGGGAACTCGCTAGAATAGACGGAGTAGCTAAGATTTTCGGCAATGCATATATCGTTGGCAGCGCACACATAGGTGATAATGCTCATGTAGGCGGAAACGCTATCATTGGCGGCAAAGCTATTATAGAGGGCACTGCGCGAGTGTATGGGCACACAAAGGTGTCCGGAGACACTTTGTTAGTAAGCGGAAACTATCAAGGCTGTGACGAGATTGACGAGATTGACGATATTGACGAGTACTTAGATGAGTGCTATTTAGACGAGTGTGATTTAGGCGAGTGTTTTTAGATAAATAATTTTAAAATCAAGAGGCTTTTGCCTCTTGATTTTTTTATGCCTATAGTTTATAATAAGAGTATATTACACAAAGGAGTGATCACTAATGATTTATGAAGAAATGGTAAAATTCGCTTACGAAGATATTATTGATAGCTTTGAGAAAGAAGCAAGAACAGCATTATTCAGAAAAGGTTTTGATGAGTCAAGAGAAATGCTTGGCAGAAGACATAAGCAGCTTGAACAGACAGGAAAAGTTCCGGGCGGCAAAGACTGGTATCGCACCGAAACAACCAGTACAATAGATGGTTTGATTGGTCCTAACAGACGCTCTAAGGGTTACAACGAGCCAAGATTTAACGAATCTGTTGAACTTTCTAAAAAATATCCTAAGGACAGAAACTTCCTTTTAGGTCAGCAAGCTAATGGGCCAGCGATTAAAAGAGATCAGATGAAAGCAGTAGATGCTCTGTCAAACCACGGCAAAACCCTTGACGATATAAGAAAGAGAGCAGTTACTAAGCTTGGACTGAACTCTGTAACTACAAAGGGTCTTAATGGACCGGTCGTAACTCCATCAAGAATTTCACAGAACCCTGTTCTTAAAGATTATATGTCAAGAGTTAAGACTGCTTCTTCTGACTACGAAGAATAGTTTTGTAAATATTAAATTCAATTCTTCATCATTTTAAGGTATAAGTAATATAGAGAAGGTAAATAGCTTACCTTCTCTATTATTTTTATAAAAGGAGTGTGGAAGATATTAATAAAAAGCACAAAAAAGAACAGTGAGGGAAATCGGAAAAAGGCTATCTTTTTTAAGACAGATATTAACCTCACTGTTCAGCGGAAGTAGTGTAACGAATCGGCTAAACGTTACATAATTATTTTATCATATGCGGTATAAATTGTCAACCGGTGATAAAAATATTTTTCTAAAATGCTGGCCAAAGAAAGGATGATGAAAAATGAAGGGTATAACGGCAGGATATTTGATTGGCTTGTCAGCTTACATATATTCAGCTTGTGATAACAAAATTATCGGAGCTATGTTGTTTGGATTGGGGTTGCTTACAATATGCGCATTTAGACTTAAATTGTTTACGGGCATAATTGGTGAAACAAACCTCTGTGACACTACTACATACGGAACTGTGTTTGTTGAAAACGCTATGGGAATGGCAGTTGCTATATTGATATTTAAGCTGTTTCCGCAGTATATAAGTGCAGGGATTGTTTGCGGCTCATTAATGCAAATTGGAGTTTCGCTATATAAAAATCATCCGTGGGCAACAGTAATGTGCATTATGGCGTTTTTATTGTCAGACGCAAGACACTGTATCGCAATGCTCTATAACGCAGAGCCAATGCAAGCGAATTGGTGGATTACTTTTGGTTGGGCAGTTATTGGCAATGTTATAGGAGCAAAATTTGTTTCGGTAGGCGGAGTTAGGAGATGATGAAGAATGAAACCATTGCAACTTAAAGAAATAAGCAACGAAGAAGCAGTCAGCGACATTATAAGACACGGCATTCATTGCACAGACAAGAACTCCATGAGTGTAGCTTCACTAAAACTCGCAGTTTCCGCTATTCAGTTTAGAATAGGCGAAAGCGTGCACCCGGATGGAGACACATATATACTCGCATGTCCGTATTGTGGCAGTGGCGAATATCTCTGCAATGAAGATGGTGATAAAAACAAATACTGTGGAAAGAACCTATTGGAGCAGGGAATAGAAATACAGCCTAACCAAACACGGGGACTTTATTGCAATGACGAATGTCGGGAAAAAGCTAAATGGCAAAGAGCACTTAAAGACGGGAGAATAGGCAAATGCCCGGAGTGCGGCAAAGAGTTTATCCGGCAAAGAGACGGAAAAACTTATTGCAGTATGGAATGTTACAAAGCCGCCAAAGAAGCGAAAAAGGCAGCGGCGGCAAAGAAGCCGAAAATGCACAAGTGCAAAGAATGCGGAAAATCATTTCCGCACGGAACAGGCATAAACGCATGGGGAACAAGTCTGAACGGAGCGTTCTGCTCAAAGGAATGCGCTAAGAAGTACGAAATCAAGATTGCCGAAAACAAGCAGCGGTTAAAGCAACACAAGCAAGCCGTAGCGGAAAAGAAAGCAAGCCGGGAAAGAGAACGCTATATCAGTCAGAACGGATTGTGCGGAATATGCAAAACGGCATATTCCGACTGTGAGAGGATGCAGTCAAATTTTACATACAGTCCCAAGGGCGTACATTTTGAAAACGGGAAAATTACAAAATGCCCGAAGTTTAAGGGTTAGCAATAAATAAAACTATAAAGGAGTTGTATTTTTAAGGAGTGAGAGTATGAAGCATATAAGTATTGATTTAACAAAAATGTTCTCAGGAACATTAGAAAAAGATTTAATGGAAAATGAAGCAATCTGTCCTGTTTGTGATGGAACAGGAGTTGTAAAGAGGAATAATGTATATAGTATCAAAGATGATACTTCGGAAACCGCAAAGGGAAATCTTTTTCCTTATAATCATCAGTCACTAGGCCCTTGTCCTAATTGCTATAACGGGGTAATTAAACTTTGCGAATTTTGCGGAAAGCAAATAAGCAGAGAATATATTAACAGATGTAATTGCGAACAATATAAAGAAAATGAAGCAAATAAAAAAAGAATAAGATATCAAGAAACCATCGACAAGGCAAAGAAGATTGGTTGGGATTCTGCTTCTGAATATGTCTATGATGAGAAAAGCAATAGATTTTTTTCGGACGAAGATGAGTTCGCAGATTACTATTGGGATTTGTACCAATGTGGAGATCATGGCTATCAGAACTTCGATGAGTATTTTGAAAACGAAATTCCAAAGGTGCTTTGGGATTGTGAAAAAACAAGAATTAAAATTAATGCAGAAAGCATAGCTCAAGATGCTTGTGAGGATTTGCACGAAGATGCTTATAGCAATATTGACGGATTAAACGAGTTACAGAGTTATCTTGATGCGTGGTGCGACAAGCAGTCGGGGACAACAACATTTTACCCTTGCTACAGTTCGTATATAGAGGTAACGAAAGACTTGTTTCTTAATTAATCAGCAAAATTGTAATTAAAAGGAATGATATATATGACGGAGTATGAAAGGATGTTAAAAATATGCAGGGAGGGGCACAATGCTTATTTAAAAGACCAAAATCCAAACCCAAGATATGATGAGTTTTTAGCCAATTATCTTATCGCAAATAATGTGATTGCGTTGCCTTGTGCTATAGGAACTCAAGTATATTGTTTGGCGCAGCCATGCGGAGGCTGTTCTTATTATAACGCATGGACAAAGGAAAGCATTAACGCATGCCAAAACTGTAAATCATACGAGATTGTTGAGTGCAAATTCGAGTATGATTTAATTCCGGAGCTTGGCAAAACTGTATTCCTTACCGAAGAAGAAGTAAAAGAAGCGCTAAAAAATATAAAGGAGAATGATAAGATATGAGATTGCCGTTTATTGATGACCTTGGAAACAAGTACGACATTACATTAAAGATCAGTAGTTGTGAGGAAGGAGGCAGCCTTGCTATAGCAATGTTATATTATGACAGTGATTTTAAAACTGATATGCCTTATGGCGTGCTTACAGTAAATTTATGTCAGGAGCTTGAGCCTGATTGTGCATTTGTAGATACAAACAACTGCGGAGAGAATATCATGAGATTTATTGAAGACAACAAGATTGGTGTACCGACAGGCAAAACTGCCCGGAGTGGATTTTGCACTTATCCGGAAGTGAAGTTTAACTTAGAAAGGATACGGCAGATAGAAAATGAAAGTTACAGTAAATGAAATATTAAACCATTACAGCATTACGAAAGGCGAGGATGAAGTTGTAAGACAGCACGTTATAAGCGGCGATAAATTTGAGGAAATCTTTCCCCAAATTTATGCTCTTGAAAGGTCCAGCAGATATGACAATTATCGTCACTATGAGATTACAGATGCCGACATAAGAAACGCATACTCAGAATGGAAAAAGTATGGCGTTACTATCGAAATGTATTATGGAGGGGGAATAGTCGATTAAAATGACAGAGTGTGAAAGATTGATTGAATTGCTAGACGACAGGACGAGACCGTGGTATTATCTTTTAGGTACTGCAAACAACATCAGGTTGTTGGCCGATTATCTTCTTGAAAATAATGTAAAGCCACTCCCTTTTAAGATTGATGATATTGTATATTATGTAAAAGATACGGGAGAGGAGCACAGCTTAAAGATAGAGCCTGCCTTTGTTATAATGCTCTCACAGAAGAAAGATAAGACTTGGAAAGTGCGCATTTCTTTTGGTAATGGCGGCACTAGATACAATACGGCGGAAATTGCTGAAAAAGATATCGGAACAATGCTTTTTAAAAGCTTTGATGAAGCAACAGAATATGTAAAAAACAAGAAAGGGTGAACAGATAAGTGAACTTCATATACGTTATTACACTGCTTTCTATCATAGGAACGCTCGCCAATGCATATAAGAAAAGGTGGAGCTTTTTTATATATCTATTTACCAATGCTTTTTGGTGCATATATGATTTATACAAAGGCATATATGCACAGAGTATATTGTTTGCGGTGTATTTTGTGATAGCGGTGATTGGGATAATAAAATGGAAGGAGGAAGATAAATAATGGAGTCTCGGATAAATGTGACAATGCGCAACACAGAGCATTTAACAGCTGAGCAGGTTACAGGAAAGCCTATAAAAAGAGAAATAGACGGAGAAATTATCGGAACAATCACAGGTGCAGATGAAAATTATATTTACGGAACGATAACCTCATCTTTAAATCAAGACAGTCAATCAAGCTTTAGTATTATTACAGGAGGAATAGATAATGAATGTAGCGTTAAAAATAAATGAGTTTTCGGTGGGTGGATATAACCACTATATAGGAATGGTGAGAAATCACTGCCCCAGAGGTGTAGATTACTTTTGTGACGGAACTCCCAATCCGATACCCGAAGGCGAATACGAAAGTATAGGGAAATGCGAGCATTATAAAAGCGGTATTTGCAGATACTTTGATACAAGAGAGAAAAAAGGAAACAACTCAAATTATTAATAAGGGGGATAAAGCCATGAGATTATGTTTAAAAGGAGCAGACATGTCTGAAACTGTCTGCGTAAGTGCTTCAGACATGATTTCATATCTCACTGAATGGAGAGATATGAATGAAATCGACTTTCAATTGAGTATGATTTTAGCTTGGCTTCCAATGATTGAATCAATTGAGGTAGATTGTGGCAAAAATGAAAACAAGCTTAAAATAATGTTTTATGGCCACGGAACTGACCCATGGGGGAAACTTAACGTCGGAGCAACAGTTGAGCTTCGGGACACCGGGATTGAAAGACTTCTCTTTAATATCGTGGCAGGAAATAAAATTGTAGGTAAAAGTGCTTTTAAGGAATCGCAAGGCAGTGTCACCTTAGATAAAGAACTTATTGTACTGGAGGGGAGCAACGGTTTCTTTACCGGATACATAAGAAAGAATGAAAATTCTAATTATGAGCAAGTGTTCATTACAAAAGCGCCGGGACTGTTTTATGACATAAAACGTTATGCGGATAAAGGCTACAATAAGCTTACAATGCTTGATATAACTTGCGAAAGTGACTTTTTGAAGGGGGAATAAAATGAAAATATTAGCAATAAAAGACATGTCTGAAGAGTTTTGCAGCGTTGATGTTACACTGAAAGAAATGTTTCAAAAGCTTACAAGTTTTGCAGATAAAGGTCCTAATATTTCTTTAATTATAGCATGGCTGCCATTGATAAAATGTATTAAAGTTTATGAATATGTTACTTGCAGTTGGCTTGATATTACTTTTGAAAACGACGAAGTTCTTCAGATTTATGATGTTGGAATCGAAAGCGATTTAGCAAAAATAGTACGGGAGGGCAAATCAGAATGAAAGATATGTTTTTATGGAGCAGCAGATACAACGACAGCTATAAGACGAAAGAAGAAGCTATCCGTGATTTAGGCGAGTTGATTATGTCGGACAAAGATTATGAAAACGAGGATGAGATCACTGATGAGGATATAATGGATTGTTTTTACGAATCAAACAGAATGCTCTTTGCGGCGGTAACTGATGAATTAATTACACATGATAAAAATCATAGGCCGTCTGAGGGCGCATACCTTGTAAAAGCTGATATAGGAGCATGGGACGGAAGAAGAGAAGGAGGTAAAATCATAAATGACTTAAAGACAGCTATTAGCGAATGCGTTGATTATGATGATTCTGAAATTGAAATAAAAGACGACTCACTCTGCATTACCGGATATCACCATGACGGAACAAATTATTTTACTATATATTTCGTTACTCCAAATGGACTCAGTTGGGTGCATAACAACTATGGCTGCGCTATGCATAATAGCCGCGAGTGCCACGAACATCTTTTAAAAACAAAAGGCTATACTCGAAAAATGTTTTCCCGTGATTGGAAATTTGAATGGTAAGGTGATTTTATGAAAACTGAAACATATGTTGTTTTGGAGCATGATGAGGTAAGCAGTGTTCTTAACTATCGGTTGATTGCAGAGTGCATAGGTAGTTCTTCTTGGGGTAATGGAAAGATAAGCAGAAAGAGAGCCGGAACCTTTACGCCATCCGAAATGGTCGTGATACCAAAGATATATCAAAAGGCACATAAATGGTATCTTGTAACTGGAGTTCCAGACGAGGTAACTATGACTCTTACAGAGTTTAATCTGTGGAAGAAGTTAAAGGATTTCTGTGTTAAAAATATGACTTTATACGGAAAGGAAAAATAAAAAATGGAAGAGATATTAAGAGATATTAAGAGCCAGCTTCAAACTATGACTGCGGCTATCGAAAGTATAAATGACAAGCTTTGCTACAGTGTATGGCGAAATGACGAAAATACAGATAAGGCTGCTGATACCGATGAGATTGCTGCATTAAAAGAAGACCTGAAGTTATACAAGTCTATTAACGAATCACAGACTTGGACAATTTATTATCTTCAACAGGAAGTTAATAGCGCAAAGAAAAAGGCGAGGGACACTATCGATAAACTCTGCACCTTATGCAAAGCTACGGATTGCGATACTTGCGAATATAAAAGAGATGCTAATTAAAAAATGAGGGGGCTTTTACCCCCTCTAAATTTATGCTTAAAAATTCTCCTATTTTACTGTATAAGAAAGGTGAAAAGAATAAATTTAAACAAAAGAAAGGAAAGATGTAAAAATGAAAGAAAACACAAAAAGAAGAATATGGAGAGTAGTAGGAGTTCTAGCAGAAGCAGGTATGTTAGCAGGAGCAGCAGCGCTGGGAGGAGCAATATTCGCAGACAAAGCTTGCGGAGAAATAATAGAGGAAATCAGAAATATGAAAGAAGAAGCTTAAATCTTCAAAGAAGAGGCTTAAGCCTCTTCTTATTTTTTGCCTATTAAACACTTATCATTTAATTTAGGGATAAGTAATATAGAATGGAGAGTTATACATACTCCATTTATTTTTTACATAAGGAGTGATGAAAAAATGGCAATTAGAAACAATGCACTTAGCGTTAATGATTTTGAGGTAGGCGACACAGCATATCTTGTCTGCATCTATTGTGATAGATACGGAAAGCAAATGGACATTCGAGAGTGTGAAGTAACAAAAGTAGGGAGCAAGTACGTTTATGTGTCTCGCACCCGTTTCAGTTATGAAACAAAGTTCTACAGACCGGAAGGAACACGCAACAATTACTTGGTGTCGACTGGTTACGGGAGCGCGACAAAGCTTTTTAAAACAGAAGAAGATGCCGATGATTTTATTAGAACGGATGAACTTAGAAGTAAGCTTCAACAAAAGTTTCGGCGGATAGCCTTTTCCCGATTTTCCCTCAGCCAACTAAAGAAGATTGAAGCTATATTGGAGGAGGTGGAGAATGATGACAATTAAGTTTCCGGAGAAAAAGACAGAAGTAGCTGAATTAACAGAGGAGCAATTCAGTGAACTTACAAGTATTGTAACAGAAACCATTGATAAGCTGGTGATATTGGCGGATAAGCATAAGTTCAAAAGAGACGAGTTTTTAAGTCACTTCGCTTATTCATTTTTACTGATGGTTGAATCGGCGACATTTGATCATTACAAGAAAGGGGGCAAATAATATGGTAAATATAAAAGGGCTTTCTAAAGCAGCAGTGCTTGCAGTGCTTTATAATAACGCGAAGACGCAGGGAATGGCAGCGGCAAATTACCGCCCCGATCATGTTATGACAGATAAAGAAGCACAAGAGATTATTGATGATTGGGGCGACAAACTTTATTTTGATTATCTTTACGGCAGGGTGTTAAAAGTCGATTTAAGCTTTAGTGATAGTTTTGATGAACGGCTTTATGACAGAGATAACGGGATAGGCAGAGCGCAAGAAGTAATTGATGATTTAAGAAAGAAAGTGGCAGAATAATGGATAAAATTTTGAAAGTAAAACATATTATCGAAAAAAAGATTGTAAAGACCAGAGAGTGTATGCAAAGTTCTGTGGAATCTATAGCTAAAATGAGGAAAGATATGAATAAGCCTGATATTACGCTTAAGAAGTATCTTTCTTTAAAAAACATGATACATTGCTGTGAGAAGACATTTTCTGAAGTTTCGGAACAGAATAAAGTCTTTACAACAGTCATATACATAATAGATAATGTATTAGATGAAGAGGAGGAATAAAAATGAAGTGTGCAAAATGCGGTAAGGTTATTACAGGCAGAATTTATCCTGATGACTCTTGTCAAGGCTGTTACAAGTATTTTTCAAAAGGTGGAACAGAAAATCCTCTGCCGCCCCTTGGGGTAGTTAAACATGATAAGCGAGGATATGTAATTTGCCATATATGTGGAAGAGCATACAGGAGATTAGGCAGCCACATTAAAGAAAGCCATGAAATGAGCATAAAAGAATATAAAGAAAAATTCGGGCTTTGTGACAATGCAAAGACTACGGAAGAAGGTTATTCTTCTCACATGAAAAAGCTTGCTTATGAAAACGGTATGGACAAGTGGGTTGTTGAAATTGGTAAAAATACCAGATTTAAACCGGGAGATGAAAGAATAAAGATAAGGAATGTTAGGCTGCAAGAAAGACTTGCTATGAGAGACCGAATGAAGAAAAAGTGCGAAGAAAAGAGGCTGGCGACGTGATAGAGATGACAGATTATAATACGCAAAACAAAATCTTACATAGCGACTTCGATATTGCAACTCATAAGAAATATTTTATAAATTATCTCGAAGTAGTAATCTTAGAGGACGGAAAGGTCGAATATGCTGTTCCTTCTCACCAAGAAAAGCTTGTAAGTATTGCCGCAAAGAAATTAGGGAAGACAAGGGAAGACATTGTAGGTATGTGTCCAAAGGAATACTATCTTGGTTATAATACTTGGCTGTCCAAAATAAGCGGAGCTATTTCTGTTTGGAATAAGTTTTATCAAGGCGAAGCTAATGAAAAACAAATAAAAACACTAAGAGAACTGCGTGAAGCCGGTCTTTATCATGGCGATATAGTTATAAAGCCGGCAGAGTATGAGTTTAATATTAAGTTAACGGAGGAATAGAAAATGGATTATTTATTATTATCAAAGGCTAAGGACAAAGATGGCAGATGGCACGTAGGATATATTAAAAAAATAAGAAATTACAGCAGTGAAACTAAGAAATACACATATTTTATATATTCATTAGACAATTCGACTGTAGCATGGGAAATTGATCCTGATACAATCTGCACATGTTCAGGAGTAGTGGCTCCCAATATGCACGGCGGCGATTATTTGTTCACAAATGATATAATTTCGGTAAAGCGCGGAGACAAGGAATATATTGGGCACGTTAATTTTTGCAGAGGCTGCTACGGTGTTACTGTACCTAAACCTCACGGAGAATATGATTTTATACCGTTTTATATGTTCGACGCCAGCTGCACTGTAAAAATGATTGGCAATATGCTTGACAAAAAGATAAAATCTACCAAGCCGACAATTATTTGCATATCCGGGAAAGCAAGACATGGAAAGGACACATTCGGAGAGTACCTTAAAGATGTTTTGCTTAAAACTAATGCAAATGTACTGGTTACCCATTACGGAGATTTGCTTAAATATGTGGCTGAAAAATTTTGGGGCTGGAATGGCGAAAAAAATAGCGTAGGACGCTCTTTATTACAAGAGATAGGAACAGATATTGTCAGAGCTAAATATCCTGATTATTGGGTGAAATTTGTGGCAGATATGCTTGAATTTTCTTATGGCGTATGGGAATATATATTAATTCCTGATTGTAGGTTTGAAAATGAATGCGGAGCGCTGTTTAATAAAAAGCTCTTTGATGTAATCACTGTCAGAGTAGAAAGACCTGATTTTGATAACGGACTTACAGACAAGCAAAAGACTCATCCGTCAGAGACGTCGCTTGATAACTTTGCTTTTGACTATAAATTTCAGTGTAAGACTTTGGACGAATTAAGAGAATGCGCAAAAACAATGGCTGATACTTTAAAATAAATAGAGGGGCTAAAGCCCCTCTATTTATTTTCTCATTGACACAATTAAATTAATGTGATATTATTTTAGGAGAGGTGATTGTTGTTATGGAATTTTCAGGTGTTGCAAAAAGCACTGCACAATTGCAGGAAGCTATACTTTCTGTGCTTAATTTGGCAAAAAAAGAAAAAGCATATATTGCTGACAGGGGAATGAATTTAAGGTTCGGACAAATATTCATGGACGGAATGAACTCTTATACTCCTGTAGATTTATTTGTTGAGAGGATATATAAACCTCAATATGTTAGTATGCTTACAAAATCTGTAAAGACGTTAAATGAACTTGACCGCGCAATAGTGGATTTATACTCGGAAGAGGCGGCATACATCCAAAAGATTGCAGACGGTGAAGAAGAAGCTGACGAGAAAAAGCTGGAAAAGTCGAAAATGATAATTAGCGATTTAGACAAAATTATGCCGACCATAACTCTCGAAGAAAAGTCTGCCGAACTGCCGTTTTTTGTAAATAAAATGACGAATGAAGAAACGCCGCTTTTAAAGCTTGAGATAGTGACGGATGAAGCATTGGAAGAATGGGCAGAAAAACTTACATCATTTACGGAATGTTTTAAATCGATAGTGACTCCAATGTTTATGAACGAGATTATAGACGAAGAGGGAATGAAAATTCAGCTTGTAAATAACATATATTGGTATGATTTAATAGTCAGATAATCAAGAGGCTTTTGCCTCTTGATTTTTTTTACCTTATCCTTTATAATAAAAATATATATATTGGAACGGAGGAATAAAAATTATGAATAAATCAGCAGTACAAACTTTGGATGAAATGTGCTTCGAAAAAGAGGCATTTTCAAGTCGTGGTGAAAATTACGAATATAACAGAGAGGTCTATAAATCAGGCAACAAGAAGATGGCAGACTTAAGAAAAAAATATAATGACGTTATGTCTGAGATGCCTGAGTCTACACTTGAGACAGTAATACCTGTAAGACCAAACAGCGCAAATAAAGCAACCGGCGTAAATAAAGCAAAATTGCCCAAGCAAATCATTAATGCTGTTAAGAAGCATCCGTATTTGAGTACAACAGGCGCCGTACTTGCAGCAGCTGCTGCGACAGATTTAGCTTCTCGAAAGAAGCGGAAATCAGAAGAAGAGAATGTGGAAAAAGCAGCTTCTGTTATACTTGACGAAATGTGTATGGAGAAAGATGCGGCTTTGGGCGCTACAGTGGCCCAATTTGGCAAGAACTTATTGAATAGTGGGACCATGCAAAAAGCTATAGGCGCAGGCAAGAACTTTCTAAAGAGCGACGCAGGGCAATCTTTAATGAACAGCGCAAGGCAAGGCGCAACATTCGGCGCAATTAGCGGAGCATTAAATCCCGGAGTAGACGAAAATGGTAATAAGAAAAGCCGATTTGGAAGTGCTATAAAGGGCATGGCTTCAGGCGCAGGCTTAAACGTGGCGGCAGATGGCATTATGAGAGGTGGAGGAGCAGTGTGGAATACTGTAAAAAATGCTTGGCCGACAAAAACCGCATCTCAGTTACTTGACGAAATGTGTCTCGAAAAAGAAGCCGAGTGGGATCCCGGCACTGTTATGGGCGGAATAATGGGCGGAATCAGCGGACTTACCAGCGCTCAGAAAAAGGGACTTAACTGGAAAGACACAGCATTAAAGGTCGGCGGAAGAGCTGCTACAGGAGCAATTCTCGGCGGTACAGTAAACGGTGTAGCAAATTATATTAATAACAAATCTCAGGCTATACCAAGCCAGCAGGACTATCAGGGAAAACAAAATTTTAATGGATAGGGGGAGAATTATGAATTACGAAGAAGAGTTAACTAAATTAGCAAAACGTGAAGAAGAAGATAAAGAAAATTATCCCTATGGAAATAGACTCGGGAAAAGATACGCTATAAAAGAAACGCTCAGCGCAGCAGGTGATGGCGCGATTCTCGGAGGCGTTCTTTTAGGCTATCCCGGATCTAAAGTAGGCAAGTTTGTAGGCAATCTTACAGGAGTAAAATACGGAGGTGCTATTGGCTCAGTTGCTGGCGCAGCCATACCGGCGGCAGTAACCGCAATTGGAGTTGCGAAGGGTAATCAGGATTTTATAAGAGGGAGAAGAGCTCTTTCGTATTTACCGAGTGAGGAGCAAAAAGCTTTAAAAAACCGTTTGGATAAGGCGAATGAGAATATGGCTCGTATTAGCGAACGCTGGGAAATAGCGAACTCAATAGGAACTCCTAACCAGAAAGTTTACTTAAATAATAAATATGATAAAGCATATGATGCAGCCGAAAAAGAATTGAAAGATGCTGAATTAGCCGAAGAAGCTGCTATTAAAAGGGGCTTGAAGCTTATGAAGAAAAAGGCATCCATAAACAATTACGAAGAAATGATAAAATTCGCTTACGAAGATATAGTAGATAGCTTCGAAAAAGAGGCAGCCGCTCGGTGGCGCAAGGAATTTGGCGATTTGAGCGAAGAAGCTAAAAGTAAGTTGAGAGAAGGAGTAGCAAGTCAAGCAAACGAAACAGCAAAAAGAGTTCGCGGGCAAAATACTATGATGAAAGATTGGAATATACAGAGAAATACAACTCCGCTAAACCTTCTGGATTTAAGCAAACCAAGTGCAGCCAAAGGGAAATTGCAGAACTGGTTTTATAAGAAAATAGGCCCGGCATATGTTAGATTTGAAGATGGCGCGCAAATGCTGTTAGATCGTTTTGGCAACAATAAAGATAAACCTGACTTTAAGGGGCTGAAGACTGTCAGTCGTTTTGGCAAGAAGAATTTAAAGCGTTTATACAAAACTGACAGACCGTTATATGATGAAATAGCAAGCATCATCAATCATCATGAGATTGGTGGCGAAGCTTTAATCTCAAACAAAAAAGCATTTAATGCGGCTAAAGGTGGTAGGTATTTTTCGCACTTTAGCCCTGAAGTCTTGCATCGGGAATCTGCGGCTGTTGCGACTGCGTCTCCTAAAGCGCAAGAATTTATGAAGAATATGAGATCTAAAAAGCAGTTTGCTATACTTACAGGATTGTCTAATGATAAGACCGGCTATAAACCTTGGCAGAGGGTTAGTGAATTGGATGAACTAAAGAGAGTTGGCGGAATTGAATACGGAAAGAGTGCAGTGATTGACAAAAAGAAAATGAGAAATCATATAAATACATATAAATAAACTTAGAAGTTTTGTATAAGTAATATAGATACAATAAAGGGAGGTATTTATATGAAAGTAATAATGGCGATAAAGGAGTTTTTAGGCACAATAGTAAACACTAAAGAAATATTGATAAGGCAATACTTAATGAAAAAAATGTTCAAACATTTTAAGCATTAATCAAGAGGCAGAAGCCTCTTGATTTTTTTTGCCTTATCCTTTATAATAAGAGTATATATTGGAACGGAGGAATAAAAAATGATGAAACAAGAGCAACCTTTTAAAAACAAGAAAGCGGTTAATATAGCGAACAAAATGGGTAAGAGATATACTCTTCTCGACGCTATGCTTATGGGTAAGAAATTAAAGATAGACTGGAAAAAAGAAAAGTTCGGTATCGGTGACCTTTTGGTCGGCATGCATTATGAACTGGAACATGGAAAAGTTGATCCCTCTACTAATGTTACTGACGATAATGCTATTAAGACAGCAAAGATAGCATGGGCACATCTTAAGGAAAGACCGGATTACTATGTTCAGCTGATGAAGATAGATCCGCCTAAGAAGATGGAAAAAGAAGCGTCTCAGTTGCTTGATGAAATGGTTTTTGAGAAGCAGGCGGCTACTGTCAAAGAGGTGGAAGAAGCGAAAAAAATTATAAACGACAACCCCCCGGTTACATTCAGGGATAAATTTTCGGGAAAAATTCCTGAGGGATTTTGGCGACACGGCAAAGTAAGAATCTATCCATCGGTTATGGTAGACGATAGTTTTGGTTATGGCATATCTGCTAGCGGACCAGCTATATATGCAGATACAATTCAAGCTGACGCAGGATTCCATGATTTGGTGAGAGCTGACAAGAAAAATAATAAAGATATATCAGAATATGATGAAAGAATGACTCCTACCATAGAAGAATTTTTAGCAGCTCACAAGAAGACTTTTGCCCCTATAAGAAAGCACAAAACCAAAAAGGCCCTGCTCAATACCTTAACAGATAAGGAAAGAGATGTGTTAGTTAAGCATAGAGATTCATACGGCGAAAAGATGATTAAAGACCCTTATTCACATTCTGATAATATAAGAACTACAACAACGCATTATTACTATGTGTAAGATATGTGTAACTACGAGGTGCAAAAAAATGATTAAAAAAGCATCGACAATTTTAAGCCTTATGGTTTTCGAAAAACAAGCCTCTTCCAAGATTAAGCCTATTCATTGTGAGCAATGCGGTTACGAAGGTATGCCGACTTATCATGGATTTTGTCCTGAATGTATGGCAATATGCGGAGTAATGCCAAAGCCTGCATATAAAAAGCCTGAAAAAGAGCTTGAAGTTGAACCTATTAACGGCAACAGCGTAGAGGACCAGTGGCAAAGAGATTCCGCTGAAATAAACGGATATATGATATAAAGGAGTTGTGAGCATGAAAGCTATACTTGGCGAAATATACATGGAAAAATTAGCGAGGCAAAGCTATGGAAGAAATTTAGACGGAAGCAGAAGAACAGCAGAACAGCTTATAAAACATCTAGGGGGAGCATCTTTGGTCGGAAAAGACGGTAAGATGTATGGGTATGTGTCCAGAGCCGGAGAAAACTCACCCTCAGGCAAGCGTCGCGGTAAAATTATAGGCACGGGAGTCTTGGAAATGACCGGCGATGGCAACTATAATTTTGTAAGAAAATCTCCCAATAGAATACAGATAGCGCGGAATATATGGGCTTTACATAATGATAATGAAAGAGACGCATTAAAAGCGCTCAGACAGAATTCTGTCAAAAACTTTGATAATAGAACTAACGAATCTATTAACACGGGTAAGCCGTTAAGCAAGAAAACGAAGACCAGAAAAAACGATCTTCCGGCAGGCAGAATTCCGGAGGTAATATTAGGGGCAGGTCTTTTAGCTATGGCGGGGACAAAAGCCTATAATAACCTTACTAAAAAGAAGAAGGGAGAGGACGAAGATGAGCGCAAGTGATCTGTTAAGTAATTTGTACATGGAAAAAATAGCTTACAAAATAGGAGGCTATCGAACTCAGAATGTCCCCCACAGCAATCCAATGACGCTTGATGAGGTTTGGGACAGAAACAGCGCCGTTGCCAGTCGTCGCTTTGACAATGGAATAAAACAGGATCGTGCTAGGCGACAAACACGGCAGTCTCAGTCTCAACCACAGCAAAATAATCAGAGCTGGATAGATTACGAAAATGCTATGTATACAAAATCATTAGAAGAGCAAACGGGTGTACCCGTTTTTAAACCCAGCGGAGAAAAGCCAAACATTAAAACAATGGTAGATGCGGGCAGCATCGAAGGTCCTTCTAGAAAACGCCAGTTTTCTAATCAGGACATCCAATCTCAGTTGGACTCACAGGTTAAATCGCAGCCTCGGCAAAACGCAAGAAACAAAGCTCTAGAAGACCAGACAGGGGTGCCGGTTTATAAACCCAGCGGAGAAAAGCCAAATATGAAAACAATGGTAGACGCAGGCAGTATTGAAGGTCCCTCTAAAAAACGCCAGTTTTCTAATCAGGACATCCAATCCCAATTGGATTCACAGGTTAAATCGCAGCCTCAGCAAAACACAGCTGCTTTTAATAAAGTTACCGGCTGGATTAAAAACAATCCCGGCAAAGCCGCCATTGGCACAACTGCTGTTGCAGGAACTGCGGCGCTGGCTTACGGAATACATAAACTGAAACAGCAGAAGAAGCAAGAAGAACAGAATAATCAGCAATATGCCGCATATAATCAGCCTATGTATCATACTGCATCTTCTTATCTTGATGAGCTTGTATTTGAAAAACAGGCATCAGTTGATGTTGAGGACGTTGCCGCTCAAGTGCCTGAGCAGATAGTTCCGGATGAAGCAAGCATGATGGAAAAGATTGTAGAGTCGGTAAAATATAATAAACCTCAGAAAACTCCCGGAGGTAAAGTTACTCCGAGCAAGTTTGTACAGAGAAAAAATAAAGAGAGGTTTAAAGCGTAATGTATGAAAAAATTGCTATGAAACGTCATGAAGTTGAATCTTCTAATATTAAAAGTATTGGACATAGTTTTCCAAGAAGATTATTGGAAATAGAATTTAACGACGGTAACATCTATAGATACAAAGGTGTAAATCATAAGACATACAGAGCTTTAATGAATGCAGAAAGCAAGGGCAGAGAATTTCATAAAAATATAAAGTATTCTTATCCTTACAAAAAATATAAAGATAAGGAAGGCAATAAACTGAACGAAAATTACAAAATGTTAGTAAAACAGGCTTATGCAGACATAATTGATAGCTTTGAGAAGGAGGCAAGTACGGCACTAATGAGATTTACGGCAAAAATCCTGCAAAGTTTCCCGGATAGATTATATAAATAAAAGCAACCTCTTAAGGCTGCAAATTTAAAAAGCAACTCTAATGAGTTGCTTTTTATTTTATTCTTCATCATCTTCATCTTCATCTGCAAAATCAGCACCGAGTTCTTCAACTCCTCCGATATCATCAGGATCAATTTCATCATCCAACTCGGGAAGACCGGCTTTTCTAAGAGCTTCATTTGCCTTTCTTTTTTCTTCATCTTCAATCTCATCAAGGCGAGCATGATACAGTTCTCCAAATGTATGCTTGATTCCGTCATCATCAACCGAGGCTGCTTTTACACTGTTTTCTTTAATATGTTCAAGCTTATCATGAGCCGCTATCATAACTTTTGATACTTGAGCCAACGAGCCTGCAATATCTCGGTCATTAGCATTATCATAACTACAGTATTTTCTATATGCTCTTTTTGCAACGTCAGCAAACATTTCTTCGAAGTTGTTCTCTGCTTCGGCTTTAGCGTTATATGATAAATCATTGTATGCCGCGCCGAGAGCTCTTAGGTTTTCGTCAATCTCGTTTATACGTCTGTTTATAGTTCTTTCTATCTCGGCTTTTTCCCCTATTGTCATAGATTCATACTCGGAAGATTTCTGTTTTATATCCGAAAGCATAGATATCTGATAGTCTTTTTCGCTGCGGAGCATCTTTATATTATCTTCAAGACTGTTGAGCTTGGTATTAAAGAATACTTCCCTGAATGCCGAAATATCTTTCTCACTTACCTTTTCCTTAAGGTGTTCTGCGCAATATTTTGATATTCTTGCGTTCGATATATTTTCCAAAAGAAGCTTTTCAATAATATGTCTGTTAGGAGAAGATGCTATACGGTCAATATTTACTTTATTTAATGACGCAGATAAAATTCTTACTCCGTTTCCGTCTTTAGGAAAGTTTTCTACCGTTTTATGATATCTGGTAATTTCCCATGCCCACGGTATTTCAACACCTAGGTCTCTGACGAAGCTGCAGAACTTAACCTGAAGCACCTCGTCATCACCTATATCAATAGCGTACTTTAATATGTCTGATATGTATTCGTTTTTTGTGGCGTTTCTGTTTTTTGTAATTCGTCTTCCATTTAATTTTGCTCTGTAGTCAGCATACAGAGCAGTCAGTCCGTTTTTCTTAATAAGGGGCTCTATCTGTATTTGGAAATATCTTTTCAGGTATTGTATAGATGGACAAGACAGACCCAGCTTTCTCATTTCAGAAGTGATCATCATCGGACCTACTCTTTTACTTAGGAGATATTTCAAATAAATTGCATGCGGTTTTTTCTCTACCGATTCCACAACTTCCATGATTTCCACGTTGAGTTTAGGTCTCGGATTTCCCGGTCTTTTTGACATAATTAAAATTACCACCTTTCTAGAAATTATTATACAGTATATTTTTTACTATGTCAATATTAATTTTTTTTAAATATTTTTGAAGTAGGGTATAAGTAATACAGTGAGCAAAAGATATTTTTGCCACAATTTTTATTTTAGAAAGGAGATTATTTTCATGAAAGTAATCGTAGGAAAAATGCCGGGCGGACGCGCTAAGCAAATTGAAGTAACAGAAGGAACCACAGTTTTGGACGCAATTAACACTGCAGGGTACGGAGACGACCTTAATTCGGGGTACGAAGCAAGACTTAATAATCAGACCGTAGGATTAAACACAGTTATTTCGCCGAATTCAATTATTTCTCTTGTGCAGAAAATAACAGGAAACTCGCTTGCACCTATCAAGTTTGTGCCAATATTTAAAGTTTTAGACCATTATAATGAAATTGAGTCTTCCATGATACTTACTGACGTTCCCATGTACTTAAATGATTTTTTGCAGTATGAAGATGTTCGAAAAGAAATCAGGGACAATTATGATGAAGTGGATAACAATGTATTGTTTGCAGCAGTTCTTACACAAACCGAATTAAGTGCGCCTCAGAGCATTATATTAGGCGAGAACGGCGAAATTACTAGCTTTTCAAATGGAATAGAAATACATAAAGATGATATTGTTTGTGTATTTTCAGCTGAAACCATGACAGAGATATATTCTCTTAACAGTTCAGATGCTGCCGATTATGTTTATTCTCTTATTGAAGAGGATAAAGAGGACAGTAGTAGTGAAGAGTGTGGCGATGAAGAATGCGCTTGTGAAGAGTGTGCTTGTGAAGAATGCGACTGCGATAACAATATTACAATCAAAGATATTGCTGATTTATGTAGAGAAAACAATATGGTCATCCACATGTCTTACTTCTCCTCCCGTTCCGATGACGATTGTGAAACCGGCAACTGTCAATGTCGCAAAAATCTTACAATTAAAGACATCTCTGACTTATGCAAGAAAAACGATATTATGATCAACGCAGAATTTCGTAGAGATTAAAGTGTAAGGGGATCAATCCCCTTACACTTATTTTTTGAGGTGAATAACAATGACAAAAAAAGAGTTTTTAAGACGCTTTCGTGTTAGTTTTGTAAACTATGCAGGAATTTATAACGAACTATATGATAAAACCGTAAGAAATGCGCTCATAAAATCTCCGGTTTCGGGTAAATTTGAGGGAGTAAGAATAGGGACTTTTCACGATTATTCCGAATTAAATAGTATGCTTCTTGTTGAATTTAAGGGAATTGTAGAGAAAAGCCGCGATACGCTTAGATTAAGATCGAGAAGGCTCTACTCGTCACCGGGCTGTGCGAATGCTAATGAAACAAAATTTCTTCGGTGTGATAACTTTAAGCAATATGCTTCAAGAGAATACAAATATTATATTTTTAACGGTGATGTCCCTTGCATAAATATAAGAATGAAAGATGTTCCTGTCGCTCAGGTTTTCTATCCGAATATAATAAATATTACTATAGAGAACTTATTTAATACTGAAGAAAACTACTATTTTGACTTAAAAGTATTTGCGGATATTTTGAGACAAGGGCTTAAATATTTATCACTTTCTAAGAAAGATTTTTATGCAAAGGTTTTCTTGGAAAACGAAGAACAGCTAAATAAAGTTATTTTGAAATCTGTGAGGACACAGATGGATGAGTCGCATAGAAAAATATTCAGCGCTCAAGAACGTATTGGGGTGCTTACAGAAGAAATTACTAAGAATCAGGAAGTTATTTTGGTTGAAACTAAAAAATTGGAAAGCTACGAAGAAATTTCTCATTCGGTGTACAGCAAACTTATGTCGGAGATACAATATATTAAAAATATCAAAGGCGTCAAATCTGTTGATGGTTTTTCTTCATTATCCAATGGACGAATTAACGTCTATACCGATGACATCTATGTTAAAAACCAACGGTCTAGGTATTGGCTCGGCTCTTATGTTATAGAAATAGATATTGTCAAAGGAGAAGTGTGGTTTAAGAATACTTCGGAAGAATTTTTGCGGAGCAGTGCATGGGGAGATAAGTGTCATCATCCTCACTGTGACCAAAAAGGGCATCCTTGCCTTGGGAATATACAGACGCAAGTGGCTGAACTTCTTCGCTCTTTTGATATATCGTTTTTGGTAAACCTATGTTTATCATACTTGAGCTCAGTCAACATTAACGACGCTGCCGGAAAGCATATAGTTAACTGGCCTCTTGTTGACAACGAAGGACGTGAAATTTCCAATAAGAATGAACAAGGGCTAATTAAATGCACAACCTGTGGAATATATATGCCGGATGAAGAAAATGAAAGTTGGGTACAATGCGAAGTGTGTAAGGAATGGGTTTGTGAAAAACATCAGGAGAAGATTGAAACAAAAGACGGTACGGTAACTGTATGCTCGCAGTGTTTGTGCGCATATCATGTATGCCATGTATGTGGAAAATATTCTTTCTCATCACTTATGACTATGTGTGATGTGTGTGGCGAAGTGGTTTGTAATGATTGTATGCAGAGAATTGACGGTCCTGTATACAACGCAGAAGGCAATATATATAATCATATATGTGCACACCATAACATAATTGAATGCTCAGGGTGTGGAATTAACATTGTCGAGGGCAATTCCTGTCCACAATGTAGTGGTAATGTTCATATAGAAAAATGCGAACTCTGCGGAAGAGAAGGCGAGCCTGCTCATAGGGTTACCGGACAGAATATTTGCGACAGATGTATCGAATTAGCTGAAATTTGCTGTTTCTGCGGTAAATATGATTTTAGGGATAATCTTACCCTAGACTATAATCTTAATATATACAAACACGAAATTTGCCCGATTACGGAGCATTCTGAAAATAATAATGAAGTAGGAGGAGAATAATATGTTTGTAAACATGAATAACAAAGTAAGCTTTAGATTTTTAGAGAATCCAACGCCGCCGCAAATTTTAATTACACCTGACGCCCTTCTTGATTCCAAAGCTTATGTAGACTTGTGCGAGCAAGAAGTCGGCTGGCTCGCACACATAAAAAGAGAGGGGGATAAGTTTATAATTGACAGATGCTTTTTGCCTAAGCAAGAGGTAACAGGCAGTTCCTGCGAATTTACGGAACAAGGTCTTTCTGATATCATGTATGGAATTATTCAGGCGGAAAGCGTAGAATATTACGACGAGATAAGATGCTGGTGCCATTCTCACGTTAATATGGCGGTAGTTCCCTCGGCGCAGGATATGAAACAGATACTTCAGTGGAAAGACAGTGAGTACCAAATAATGATTATATTTAATAAAAAAGGAGAAGCTTATGCAGAATTCTATGATTTCAAGAATAAAATCGTCTTTAATAACCTGTCTATTGAACTGTATAATCCAGATAAAGAACGCCGCTATTGCAGCATTAAACAAGCACTTGAAGGACAAGTAAGCTACATAAGGCATGCACCGACATCTTTGTTGGATCTTGAGCCTGAAGAAAAGCTCAGCAAATTACCTCGGGAAATAAGAGTTAAAACTTCTAAAAATGAACTTGCTGAGCATGCGAGAAATGTAAGAAAATTTCTTACGGAAAGTTTGCCCGGCTGGGGCTGTGCAGGAAATAGGCTGAGTGTGATTGGTGATTTCATTTATACTTTTCATCTTCCGGACCAAAGAGCGTTCTTTAAGACTCACGCGCTTCAAGAGGACGCTATCGAATTATATAAAGAGGTTCTTAGTAAAAATACGCTGAAAAGAAAAATTATAAATGAAGTCAAGCTTGGAAAGTTTAATGCAGAGAAGTTTGTAGCAGAAAATAGCGATATTATGCCTGACTTTAAGAAATTCGATTTAATCTGTCCCATAACAACTTTAGAATTTATTCCTATGTTTGCAGATATGAAAAAATCTGAACTTGAGGAAATTCAGATGATGATAGAAGATACGCACAGTACATTTTTTTAGATATATAAATTAAAGAGGGGCTTTGTGCCCCTCTTTAATTTTCGTCTTTTAATTCTTTTAAGTATTCGTCAGCTTTGATTGCATTTTGAGAAAAGCTGTTGTTTTTCCAAAATGATACAACTATTACAGCTATCTCAATTGCTGTTTCAACAAAGCTTGCGACTTCGTTTTCGTTTACATCAATTACGTTGATGCCGGCCTTTTTTAGAATCATGTTTATGATTACAAGAGCAACCATAATTGTTCTGACGATAGTGCCTTTAGTTATTTTCATTTTGATGCACACTCCTTTAATTTGGATTATAATTATATTATACATCATATGAAATAAAAAAACAAGAGAGCAACTGATTATAACAAAAAAACATATTTACTTTTACGCGATTTACATATATAATATAATAAAAGGAGTTGAATAAAATTGAAAATCAACGGCGCTTATTATCTTGAGAAAATAGCTGCATTAAATGCAGATGTAAAGCTTCGCCCTCACCAGCAGAGAGTTGTAGATAACCCCAACAGTTCAATGATTATTGCGCACGGGGTAGGATCAGGAAAGACTCTTACTTCTATTGCGAAATTTGAAAAATTAAAGGGTGAAGGAAAAGCAAACAAAGCTTTAGTTATAACACCATCAGGACTTAGAGAAAATTATGGTGGAGAAGGCGTAGGCAAATTTACCAATTCGAAATATAACATTGTTGGTAACTCCGCTGAACGTTCTAAAAAAATATATAAGGGCATAGACCCTGATTCCGATTATAATATCATCTCTTACGAAATGTATAGAAAAAATCCCGAGAAGTATCTTGCCGAAAGCGGAGCCGATACTGTTATTACTGATGAAGCTCAAAAAGGAAAAAACGAAGGAGTGCTCACGAGTGAAGCCTTAAAAAGAGCTCGTTCTAAGTATAAGAACCACATTGCCCTAACAGGTTCTTTAGTGTCTAACGGCGTATCTGATGTTCTCCCTATTGTGGACGTAACCGAAAATGGGGAACATTCTCTTGGAAAGAATAAAGCTGAATTTGAAAAAAATTTCCTAAAGAGAAGTAATGCAGATAAATACAAAAGAGTCTCCGATAAGAAAAAACCGGTAGTTGGCTTTAATAATAAAAAGACTTTGGAAAAAGAGCTTAAAGGCGTAATCGATTATGCTGACTATGACGATTTAAAAGAGATAGCAGATATGCCTGATAAGGATATTTCTGTGCATAAGGTTCCCTTAACAAAAGAACAGGCGAAGATGTACCGTGGACTTTTAAGAGGCAACAAAGCTATGAAAAACATGGTAAAGAATAAGAAGCTCGAAACAATGAGCGACCAAGAAGTTGCAAAGGCATTTAACGGCCTTATTGAGTCGAGAAAATTAATGAACAGTATAGGAGCAGTAAAGCCGGGTGTATCCGTTGAAGAAAGTGCAAGAATAACACCTAAAACAAAGAAAATGCTTGATGATCTTGATAATCATTTGAAGACGACACCTGACGGTCAGGCAGTATTGCTCACCAATCTCATTAATGGCGGTGCTGATGTTCTTGAAGCGGGACTTAAACAAAGAAAAATTCCTTATGGTAAATTCCTTGGCAAAGGTAATGACGGCGTGACAGAAGAAAGCCGCCAACAAGACGTAAAAGATTACAAAAACAGCAAAAAGCGAGCTATGATAGTTTCCGGCGCAGGAGCAGAAGGCTTGTCTTTAGGGAATACTACATGGGAAGGCATGCTTGATCCCCATTATAATCCCGAAAGAATGAATCAGATGGAAGCACGAGGTGTAAGAGCAGGCGGGCTAAAAGGAAGGGCAGATAGGACTGTGCAGATTAACAGATACCTTGCTACCATGCCGAAAAAATACGGTATATTTAAGTCGAGTCTTAAAACTCCTGATGAAGTAATATATGAAATATCCAGAAATAAAGATAAACAGAATCAAATGTTTTATGATTTACTTAGAGAATACCAAAACGGAGGGAAGAAAAGAAAATGATAAAGAAAGCCTCGGAAATTTTAAACGAGATGTGTATGGAGAAAGTGGCCAAGACAAAAGAAAAATTGCGCGCGAATATGCTAAAACTAATTTTTGGGATTTAAAATAATACGGGGCTTAAGCCCCGTATTATTTTAAACATTAATTCTATACGTATCTTCATCTGGATAGCATCCATTTTCAATATAGTATTGCTTTCGATATTTTTCTATTGACTTTCTTTGAAGCTCCGCTTCCTTTCCCGTATCCGGGTTTGTAAACATTTGTTCTAGTTTTTCTAAATATGCGGTTTTTTGTATTTCGCTATTATTCTTTTTCATAACTGCCCTCCTATTTTAATAAGTCATCTAAGTCTTTGTCTGTTTGAGCAATTTTTTTGTCAAATTCTGAGTTTTGTGCCTCGAAATCAATTCTGTTAATTGTCTCTTTAAGCTCGTTCATTCTTCTCTCATGATTGTTCCAAAAATTTTCCTTTGTTTTTTCTAATTCGTTCCAAGCCTCGTTTAATGTTTTTTGTCCTGTCATTTTTTATTCCTCCTAAATTTTCTTTTTATTACTTATCCCATATAATTATAGCATATAAACACCCTCTTTACAAATCTATTTTTTCGGTATATAATATAATAAACGAATTTTACAAAAGGCGGTATATAAATATGTCGGAAACGCTTGTTATGAAACCCTCGGTTTTTGCTGAGAGTGTATATTTGCTTAACGGCAAGAAATTCAGACTTACCAATAGAAATTATTTGAAGCCGATATATGACGCGCAGATAGAAGAAGGGCTTTTAATGTGTGGACGACAGGTAGAAAAATCAACAACGTTCTCTGTTCACATGGCAAACATGACTTTGCTCATCCCGTACTTTCAAGCTTTATATTTTGCTCCGCTGACAGACCAAGTCGGAGTATTTTCCAAATCAAGGCTTGGTAAGCTCTACGAATATAGCCAAAATAACATTATTAAAAAGAATTTTATGGGACCGGCTTTAGCAAATAATGTTTACGAGAAACAGTTCAAAAATGGTTCCGCGAATTTTTTAAAGCATTGTTATGAATACGGTGATAATATTCGTGGTATTTCTGTAAATGGTATATGGGGAGACGAGATTCAGGATATACATATAGATGCTATTCCTGTCGTAAAGGAGTCACAATCCCATGCTCTAGAGTCAGGCGCTGGTATGAAAATGACTTGGTATAGTGGTACTCCAAAGACATTTTCAAATACTATTCAGCAATATTGGGATAAATCAAGCCAAAATGAATGGGTTATTAAATGTCCTCATTGCGGTAAGTATCAGATATTGGGAGTTAAAAATCTTACTCCACACCGATACGAGTGCATCAAGTGCAAAATGGATATTCCTACCGAATCAAGAATAAACGGTTTTTGGAAAGCACTGCAACCGGGAAGAAAGCTCCAAGGGTTCAGGATTTCTCAGCTTATGGTGCCGTGGATTACTCCGGAAGAGATTTGGCAAAAGCAGGAGGAGTATAGTACCGGTAAATTCTACAACGAGGTATTGGGGAGAAGTTTTGAAGATGCAGAAAAGCCGTTTAATCATGTCTTGCTTTCTCAAATATCTGCGAATAATGAGTTTCTTTATAACAGAGCGGAAGGTGAATATACCAATACGCTTAACTTTATGGGCATAGACTGGGGCAAAGGAGAAAAGGCTTATACTGTAGCTACCATATACGGTTTTAATCCGTCAGACCAAAGACTTCACATTATATATACAAAGAAATACTGCAGAGGCGAAGAAACAGAGCCTGATTATCAGACTAATCACATAAGCGCTTTGATGAATATGTTTAATATAAAAATGTGTATAGCCGACTGGGGCTTCGGTCATGTACAATGTAAAACATTACATCAGAGATTCGGCGTAAGATTTGCGGCATGCTATTATTCATTTAACCTAAAACAAAAAATGAAATATGACGCAAATGATAATAAATGGGTAGTTAACAGAACAGGGCTTATAGAAGAATATGCGAGAAAAATGAAAGAAATGTTTTTTGTATGGCCTGGAAGAGATAAGGATAAAATTCAGTTTTTAATTGACCACCATTTAAACGAAAACGCCGAATACAGAAAAACGCAAAATGGTAGGTCGGAAGAACTCATGTATACTCATAACGAAGGGAACCCTGACGACGGACTTCACTCTTGCGTATATACTTACCTTGCATTTAAATTATATACAGAAGGTGTAACTAACGGACCTAAATTTGCAGTGGTAAGAGAATAGAAATGATTTAAAAATGTCTTGATTTTTTTAATCATTTAAAGTATAATGAAAATATATGAAAGGAAGTGAGAATATGGCGACCCTAGCTGAAACATTAGTAAATGCAGCTGCAGATTTAGGAAAAGTAAACACTCTCTATCAAGATAGCCCATTTGTAAGAGAGCTTCCGACAATGATACAGAAAGTAGCGAGCGACTGCGTTCGTAACGGAGTTGACTTAAATGATTCTATATATGAAATCGCCAAAGAGAAAAATCTGAATGAACATCAGATACAGCGACTGGCAGAAGAGAGCAACAATCAGGTATATATGGCAAAATATGCTGCAATGAAAGGCAACAAAGATAGAGACGTTAAGTTTAAGTTAGCCGACCCCAGAGCGATTAAAGCAAAATTGGACGGTAAAGGATTAGAGAAGAAAGCCTCTGTAAATGTACGGGAAGATGCTGCATTATTCCAACCTTATTATGCTAATAAATACGTTTCTTTGGCTCCTGAGAAAAAGACATCTATAGCAAAAATTGCAGCTCATAAAGCTATGACAACCATAAATACATTGGAGTCCGGAATAAATAAAATAGCCGGAGAGATAGCGGAGGGACTAAGCACTATTTCGCAGTCACTTATTTTGCAAGAGAATTTTAACAAAAATGCTCAGCAGATATTTGACAGTATATGCAAAAAAGCTTCTCTTGATGAGACTTGTATGGATTTGTGTCTTGAGTCAGTAAAAAATAATCTCGATTACATGAAACAAAACCGAGAGGTAAACAATTCTCTTGACGTAAGTCTTAACAAATATAATAAGACTGCATCATTTGACAGCGGCAAATATAGTTTTGCTAAAGAGGCATCTTTCATACCTTTCTCGAAAGTGAGGACATCTAACGGCAATACTATTTCTGAAATGGACCAGCTTGTTAAAATAGCATGTGAAGTTAAGGAAGAATTATCCGAAATGGCAAAAATGCAATCAAAATTAAAATATATAAAAGACGGACTTGGTCTTTAATAAGAAAAGGAGAGATTTAATTATGAAAAAAATGAGCAGCGAAGCATATCTTGATATGCTTGATAAACTCGCAGACGAAGTAATCGAAGGAGCTGATTCTACTGAAAAGTTGGCTTCTAGCAACGAGGACGCAGAGAATATGGCAAAACACGCTATGGCGTATTACGAACAGGCTCAGATGATGAAAGAAGCAGCAGAAGCAGATTTTGTTCAGGCATCTGCTTATGAGGATGCAGCTATTGATATTCTTAGTGAACTCGGATATTTAGACGAGGAATAATCAATATCTTTCACATAAAAAAATCAAGAGTATGTAAATTACTCTTGATTTTTTTATGTGAAAATTATATAATAAAAGTATGATTATAAAAGGAAGTGATACAGTGAATCCATTAGTTACCATGGGAGCTACTGTGGCTGCAGGTTCAATTGCAAACAAAATGGGCGGCAGAGCTCCAAAAGCATTTAAAACAGGAATGAAAATTATGAGCGTTCCGGGAACGATTGCTACAGGAGTTCAGGCGATAGGAAGTGCTGCCGACTCATATAAAAGCGCTGTTAAGGATAACCAATACCATGATAAGCTTAATAAAACAGCTGCTGAAGAAGACAATAATGAAAAGAAAGAGAAGCTTAAAACAAAAATTCTTAAAGCTACACCTTATGCTGCGATAGGCGCCGCTTTGTTGACTTACGGAACTCAAGCTCTTAAAGACAAAAGTCTTACGAAGCCTATTAAAGATGCAGGCAAGAGTATTCCTACAGAAATGATAAATCAGCTAAAGAAAAAGAACAAGGTCTTGAAAGGCGTTGTTAAAGGAGCCAAAGATAGCGTCAAAAAGGAGAATACTATAATAATAAATAAAAACGGCAAGCAATCACTGTTTAACAGAATGGCACAAGGAGCAGCTTTTGGTACGGGAGCTTTAGGAGTGCATCTCTTGGGAGACAAATATTTTAAAAATAAAGAGCTAACCAGAAAAAGCTATGATGCGGCTCAGCCCGGAATGGTAAAAGCGTTAAAGAAAGGTGGGGAAATTATGGCGGATATTAAGAAAAGAAAAGAAGAAGATGAAGAAAAAACAGCTTCTTTTAAAAGTGTGGGCGCAAAAGTTCTTGATAAGGCGAAAGATATAAAAATTAATCATTGGGACGCTCCAAAAGAAGGTAATATTAATTGGAAAAATGTTTACCAAAAGGGCGTATTAGATGCTGCCGCTACAGCTATTCCTATATATCTTGCTAAAGAAATTGCAGGGCAGATTAGAAGACCGGCGCAAGAAGCAGCTAGACGTAAGGCTGATACCGAATATTACAATAAGATTCGCAAAAAGAAAGAAGAAAGAGATGGCGAAGAAAAAACAGCATCTTTTAAGAATGTAGGCGCAAAAGTTCTTGACGTAACACAGAAAAATGCTACAAAAGTTCTTGATGCAACAAAGAAAAACGCTACAAAATTTCATAATAAATATGGCGAAGATATTGCAACACAGGCCGCTAAAATAGTCACCGGTACTGCCGCAACAGTTCCTGTTATGCTTGGAATGGAGTATCTTAAAGAAAAAGCAAAGAATCGCAAGAAAGAAAAAGAATACGAAGAAAGAGCCCGCAGAAGAGAGGCTAACAATTATCAGAGGAGAGATAATAATGGAAGAAATTATAAAGGCGGCAAGAAATACTACAATATTAAATCTGACTTATCAATCCCCGAAAAAGGGCGTATCTCAGAGAACGGTGGAGCCGTACGAGATTAAGGATGGTGCTTTATACGCGTATGACTTATCCAAACAGTCTATCAGAAGATTTAATCTTTCAAATATTATACGCGCAGAAGCAACGGAGACTCAATTTTCACCAAGGTGGCCTATACAAATATAAAAAAATAAATATGGACAAAAGCAATATAATGTGCTATAATGTATTTATCTGAAAGGAGTGGTAGAAGTGAAGATAGATAAAAATTTAGCCGAAAAAATAAAAAATCACCCGGGGTTTCTTGCTTTTTGGGGCAGGAACGTAAAGACGTCAAGCATTGAAAAAAAAGAAAAGGAAACCAATCAAGGGGGTGCTAAGAGGTAAGGGGAGTTCCCCTTACCTCTTAATTTTATGAGAGATAATAATTTTGAACAGGAAAAAATAGCAATGAATATTACTGTGACCCCGGGAGCAGTAATAGGCGCTCTGACAGGAACTGCGATTGCTTCAAGAAAAAAGAAAAAAAATTTTCAGGAAGAAATGGCAGAAATCCGGCAATCAAGACCGTTCATAGAGAAAAGGCCTAAGATAGTAGGTAATTACTACGCTCAAGTTGATGCGGTGGCGAAAAATCTAAGAGTAATTTTCACTCCGCTTTCAGTCATATATATAGTAAGAAATAATATGAAGGACATCCCTATCGAGACTATAAATACAAGCGCCATGGATAATGTAATGTATGATGCTTGGAAAAATAAAAATGAAGACTTCTTTAAAAGAATGCTCCTTAACAAAATGATGATGGAAATATCTTTCGCAGAAAAAATGTTTGCAAAAGATATTATAACAAATCATGATTTGATAAAAAAAGATGTGCTTTCAAGAAATGGCAAAATAGTAAAGGAAGCTTCATGCGACTCTGAAGTGCTTTCTTATATTGAAAAGACAGCAGAAATAAAGAATATCTACGAAGGACTTAGCAAAACTTCTGCAGAGAAATTAGCATCATTACTGTATGATGCGGTTGATGATAGTAAAAGTGTAGAAATATCGTGGGGTTTTGACGGTAACGCTGAAAAATACGCTTCACTTGGAAACGCCACAGATGTTTTTGGAGCGAACTTTTCAGCAGACAGAATTAAAAACGTAAAGAAAAAGCTCGAAAGTCCAAAATATTTAAGAGAGAATGTGGATATAGGCTTTCTACCGGACAGAGTAGCTTATATAGTTAATAATGTTGTAATCGCTACTTTTCCTGTTCTTAATATGGATAAGCAATCTTTTGAAGCTTTTAAATTGCACGACTCAGTTTACTTTAACAGAAAATTCTACAAAGAGTTAGTAAAAGGTAATAAAGCTTTTGCTAAAGCGGCGTCTGAAGAAGCTGAGGAATTTAAGAAAGAGGCTGCTGCGAAATTAATTTCGGCGCCTAAAGCGACTATATTCAGAATGGGCGGTATATCCCCTTATATTTATTATGAGGTGCTTAAAAGAAAATATTCATACAAATGGAATGAAATCGACACTGCGGCGCTGATTAAAATGATAGAGGTAGATTTTAATCTTAATGAATCGGGAATAGCAGACATTCCTCTGAATAAGATATTGAGTATTTCTGCTTGCTTAAGTGAGGAAACGGTAAATGCGTTTACTAATACTTTAGCCTTTGAAAAAATAGTTCGGAGCTTTAATGATTTGCCTGTAGATTTCTTGGCAAGCGAAAAAGACACTATTTCGGTTAACGAAATGGTATACGGAATTGTTTGCTACGCCGAGATAATGTACGAAAGAGGAAAAGATGTTTATGAATTATTCTCCGATGAAGTAAAAGACTATATCGCTGAATTTTTATATGAGAAGAATATAGCGGCTCTTTATCCGGCAGTAAGTGAATCTGCTTCTGCAATGGAATTTTACGGAGATATTAATAATCTGTTGCTTCGATTGATTATAGAAAGAAATAATCTCACGTCAGAAGATATGGACTCAAAAGAGTATAAAGAAGCTACACAAAATGAAATACTGCAGCCGATAACGATAGATATTCTAACTCAGATAAGAGAAAAAAGCATTAGCGAGGACATTACTTCGGAATTTATCGAGGATATTGCGAAAAAATATGAATTCGACTTAAATAAAGAGGCGCTGCTTAGACGACAGATAAAAATTAATCTCGATGTTGACGAATATGTTTCGAAAAAGATTGAAATGACAGAAGCACAGGTTAATTTGTATAATCTTGCATAAAAAGGAGTGAAGAAATTGAGTAAGAAAAATGAAAAAAATGAGAATAATGAATTTATCAACGCTGATGATCTTCAAACCAATAGTCTAATACATTACGGCGCAACATCAGACGCCAATGATGACATGCAAGAAATAGAAGATTATATTAAAGGTGGGGCGAGAGAGGTAATCGCCACTATTACTAACCCGGACGGCATGGATAAAGAATCATCAGAGTCAGACGGAGAAGGGATGGATAAAAACGCCTCAGGAAGTTTGTTTGATGCAGAAGCATTTCTTAAAAATGCGAAGGGTGCAGCTTTAGATGGTATGCAAAAGACAGCTTCTGTTACTTCGTCCAATATTATAGGCGGTTACGGATTCAGTGGGGGATATGCACAGAGGCCATACGCTTCGCCTATGCTTACACTGTCCGATATGAAAATTCCGAAAACAACATCCGAATTTTTTAAATGGTGTAAATATTATTATACTTTCGACCCTCTTATCTCAGGAGCGATTAACGCTTGTGCGACTTTTCCTGTTACAGACATATATTTAGAGGACAGTGTATTAAACAGAGAGTCACAGACCAAAGAAGGAGAAAGCAAAGAAAGTGACGAGCTAAAGGTCTATAAAAGAGTTCTTTTAAAAAATATAAATCTCGTTGACCTATGTATTAATATCGGTATTGACTATTATCTATATGGCAACTGTTTTATTTTCGGTGAATTTAAGACAGGTCCTGACGGAAAACCTGAATGGAATAATGTTATAAGGCTTGACCCTAACAGAGTAGTAATAGACTTTAATCCTGTAACTCAAGAAAAGAGATATAGATGGCAAGTGCCGGAGTCAGTACAAAAGATATGCAGGGAAAAGAAACCAAAAGATGCATACGACAAAATTCCCGACATTATTAAAAGGGCAGTGGCTGAAAAGAAAACTATACTGCTTAACTCTAAGCGAATTTATCACTTTGCTCGTCCTACCGACAGCGGTGGCGATAATTCTGTGTGGGGAGTACCTATCATAGCACATGTTTTTAAGCTTATAACTTACAGAAATATTTTAAGACAAGCGCAAGAAGCCATTGCAAGAGAACATATCGTTCCTATGAGAATATATTATATTCAGAATAACAACTCATACAATCCGAATACCGATTGGAACAATGTTGCCGATAATCTTGCAGGTTTAATAGCTAGATCTGTAAGAGACCCTAACTACAAAGTTGTATCTCCTGCTCCGGTTGGGCTATTGAATGTTGGCGGTGAGGGAAAACAGCTTTTGTTAACACCTGAGATAGACCAAATTCAGGGAGAGATTCTTGCAGGAATGAATGTGCCGAGGGAATTTATTTTTGGAGGAATAAGTTACTCAGGAACATCCGTTTCGCTTAGGATATTAGAGAATCAATTCATAACCTACCGGCTTAAACTTCTTGATTTTATAAATGACTTCTTGATAAGAGGCATGGCTGAAGAAAGAGGAGATTGGACCAGCGAGCTCGACGACGATTCTTTAATCTCTGCGAAGATGGTAGAAATGAAGATGGTGGATGATGTTCAGCAAAAGCAGTTGATAGTAGACTTAAATAGCAGAGGCAAAGTTACCGACGATTATATGTGGAAAGCTTTAGGTCTTGACCCTGACAAAATTAAGGCCGGTATTGAACAGGAAGCTATAGAACAAATAGAAAAGAATGAACGAATTCAAAAAGCTCAAATAGAGTCTCAGATGCGGCTACAACAATTCCAGCAAGAAATGAGTCAGAAATATGGACTTAACGACCAGCAGAATCAGGCAGAGCCGGAGCCTTCGTTCCCGGAGCAAAATCAAGGCTCGCCATATCAGGCAGAGGGACAAGAAGTTCCAAATGGACCTCAATCACAGCCTCAGCAAAACGTTCAAATGCTTCCTGAGCAAAATGACCAGTCGGCTCCTGTGGAAGAGCAAGCACCTCCAGCAGAGCAAGCACCTCCAGTAGAACAAGCACTCCCGGTAGAAGGACAGGCACCTCAAGAAATAAGTGTAGAATCTCCTACCGGCACAGCAAGTGACAAAATATATGCTACAGTAAGAGAATTGCTAAAGTTACCGGAGACTCAAAGAGAAGCAATCATAAATGTATATCCTGTAGTCACTCAAAAGAAAATTAGAGAAGTAATTTCGGTATTAGAACAGGATGACCATGGAGTAGATATGAGACCTATGCCGGAACAAAAACCACCAAGAAGGGCAGGTTATTAATATGGCTAAAAAAGAAGAAATTGTGAAGGGATTACCCGAAGAGGAATGCGGCGGTGTCCTTTATAGCGCAACAGAAGATGAGGATAATGGAAACTCGTCATATGATGAGTATCTCTTATCCGTAGGACGACACGTCAGAACTTTTAAGTTGCCGATGGAAGATGTCGGATACGGAACATTGCTTAACATGGAAAAAGAGGGCAAAGCCATGATATTTAACAAGCAGTATTGTCCCTGCCCAAAAGAGGGATTTATATTAGTACTTTGTGAATACGACATTAATTTTTAGTGAAAGGAGCAAAAGAGAATGGCTTTTAAAAAGACTGAGGAACTAAACAAAAGAATACAGGCTTATATTAGGAGTAATACGCCTATTAAAGCTAACGGCAGGATCCTCACGATAGAAGACCTATCAATTAAAGAACCTGAGGCTTTAAACAATCTTGACAAACAGATTGAAATGAAATACAAAGGCTCAGGCGATTTAAAGGGATGGATTAGAGGCAAGATTACGATATCTGATGAAAAAACAAAAAAAATCATCAGTCAGAGTGGCGTAATGAACATAATTCCGGTATATTACGTTACTGAAAGAGGGACATATATAGTTGGCGGCAAAGAAAAGAATATCCTTACTCAGATAAGGAGAAAACCCGGTATATACACTTCTTTTAAATCAGGTGGTATCAATACCGACTTCTATATTGATTCTGCAGGAGGAACATATTTTCCTGCAATATCAATGAGTTATGAGCCGAAGGGTATGAAGTTCCAGATAACTGTAAAGTCCGGAGGTAAAAATCATAATTTTGACGGCATAAATTTCTTGAGAGAGCTTGGAATATCTGACGCGCAGATAAAGTCGGCCATGGGAAATAACTCACTGTCCGATTTGATATTTAATAAAACTAGGAGTAATAAAACTATATATGATATCCATAGCGCTTTAATCGGTAAGACTTCCAACGATAATGATGCCATTACAAGACTTAATGTAATAGATTTTCTAAAGAATAACGGAAAATTTGGGCAGGGGACTACTGTTGTCAAAAATACTGTAGGAAGCAACGAGTCTTCGCTTGGATTATCTACCTTGCTTAAGTCTGTTAAAAAAATGTTCTCTGTTTTGAGAAATGAAACTCCTGAGGATGATATAAATGACACAAGGTATAATGAATTTCTGACAGATAACGATTTGATAATGGAACAAATCGACAAAGACTTTTCGAAGTTTAAAGCTGGCGCGGCGGAGTTATTAACTTCGTCTAAGAAGCCGAATTTCGTAGGATTAAGAAGTTCTTTTACTGACATGGGTAAATCTCTCGACAAATTCATGAAAGAGGGCGAACTTGTTCAGAACATAGATCAGACCAATCCTTTAGCTGTTCGCGGTGCGGCAACTCAGACAACCATGGTTGGAGGAACAGGCGGTTTAAGCAGCGCCGGAATAGGAAATATATTAAAGCAGAGAGACGTAAAAGTTTTGTCTTCCAATCGTATCGACCCTGTAGATACTCCGGAAAGTAAAAAAGCCGGCTTAACTGAGCATCTCGCAGAAGGTGCCATCTTAAAAAATAAGACTGTGTATATACAAGCATTGAAAGTATCCGGCGGTGTAGCAACGGATGACAAGAAAAGCCTTGTTGAACTTTCTCCCGATGCAGAATTTAAAAAGAAAGTGGCATTTCATGATCTTAGATATGTTGCCCATTCAGGGAATAAAATTATATTGAAAGGCATAAATGGTAAAATTCCGGGCAGATATCAAGGCAAAATGGTTGATATACCAATAAGAGAAGTTCAGTATATTGATAAGTCTCCTCAGGGCGTATTTGGAACAGCTACTAATCTTGTTCCTTTCGCAACACAGGATGATGGTATGAGACTTATGTTTGCTACAAAGATGCAGAGACAAGCGGTAGTTCTCAAGAACAGAGAAGAACCTCTTGTTAGCTCTGTAGACTCTGACGGAAAAACTTTTGAAAAGAAAATGGGCGAACAGATTGGCAAACCTGTTTACTCAACAGTAGCAGGCACTGTTACAGCAATAGAACAGAGTACAATATCTGTTAAAGACGCAAAGGGCAAAGTACACAAACATAACTATTACAACTACTATCCTGTTAATCAGGCATATATCAATAACGAGGTAAAAGTTAAGGTTGGGGACAAAGTAAAAAAAGGCGATATGCTGGCTGAGGGCTGGCAGACAAGAAATGGCAGCCTTGCTCTTGGAGTCAATGCTCGTACTGCATTTATGCCATTCAAAGGGTATAACTACGAGGATGGTATTGTTATTTCTGAAAGCTTTGCAAAAAAGATGTCCGCAGAAGAAGTTTATAAAAAGGAAATAGACATTAAAGATACAGCTATCGGCGGTAGGGGTAGTAAAGTACAAGAACAGCTGAAGCCATATACTCTTGACCCGGCTGTGTTTACTACACTTGATAGTGACGGAATAATAAAAGAGGGGCAACACGTAAAGGCAGGAAGTATCCTCTGCGCATATTTAATTCCAAGAAAAGATGCCGGAGCAATTAAAAGTTCGCCTCTTACAGGTAATACCATAAAATATACTGCCGCTCAAGAAAGAATAGAAAAGAATTCTTATATAGACGGAATTGTAAAAAGAGTTACAGTGATAGGCAGTCCGGATGTTGGATGTAAACAAAAGATTATTGTTACTATAATACAGGAAAAATCACTTAAATGCGGTGATAAGCTCTCAGGTAAGCATGGTAATAAGGGAACGGTAACAGAGATTGTTCCTGACAGCCAAATGCCCACTACCGCAGACGGTAAACCTATCGAAATTATTTATTCTACCGCAGCCATTCCGTCAAGAAAGAATATAGGTCAGCTTTTTGAAACCTCTGCCGGTTTAATAGCAGAAAAAACTGGCAAAAAGATTCTGGTAAACAATTTCGACCCTAATGACAGAGATAAGGTTGTTAAGGGCTTGGGTAAGATAGGCAATCCTCAAGGCAAACAGACTGTTATTCTCCATGAAAAAGACTCTAAGGGGAATATAGTGAATATTCCTACAGAAAATCCTGTCATGGTTGGGAATATGTATATCATGAAGCTTAATCATAAAGTTGATGATAAAATTCAGGGACGTTCTAATATAGAGGGGTATTTGTCAAGAAAAACCGGAATGCCTGAAAAAGAAGTTGGAGGCAAGCCCGGAGAAAGACACAATCCTCTAAGAATAGGCAACATGGAAATGAATGCTTTAACCGCACATCAAGCAGTATGGAATGCACTGGAATCAACCACGTTTAAATCTGACGGCGGCGGCGATGCAGCTCAGAGAATGGCATTATTTGACGCTATATCGACAGGAAAATTAGATGGGCTTAATTATCCTACAACACCTCAGACACTTAACGTTCTAAAAGATACATTAAGTGCAGCTGGATTAAATGTAAGGCCCATTAATTCGGCGACAGGTAAAAAGACTACATTTGACAGTGTATACGACTCAATATCTCTTTCCCCTATGAAACCGTCAGAATTAATTAAAACCATAGGAGCAAAGAATGTAGTTAATAAACCTTTTATGTGGTCTGCAAAAGACAGAATGAAGAAAGAAAGCGACGAACCGGTAAAGCAGGGCTTAATAGACCCTGAAATATTCGGCGAATTAAATTCACCTGATTCAAGAAATAAATGGGGATATGTTCGCCTCGCAACTCCTATTCCTAATCCTATATTGTCAGGTAAATACAATCCGTATCAGGCATTGACAGGAATGAAGAGCGCAGATTTTGATAAGCTTGTGGGCGGACAATACGTTATGGTTGTTGATCCTGATAAATATAACGGCGATGCATTCCGTGGAATGAAGCTCCCGGAGAAAAAACGTAAAATTGCAGAAATTAAGAGCAATATGCTCAAAGCAGGCTTAAAAGACGGCGATCTAGTTTCTCCTACAAAGCTTGAGTCTATAATGAATGAATTTGGGGAAATTTTATGGAAAGCAGGCGGAGAGGGACTCCTCTATAAGTTAGATAGCATAAATGTTAATAAAGAGCTTAAATCAACCAAAAAAGCGCTAGATAAAGCTAAGGGTAAAGATATTGATGCTCTTTATAAAAAATACAGAACGCTCAACATGCTTAAGGAAAATAATATGCAGGCATCAGATTTAATGATGAGATATGTCCCTGTAACACCAACTTATTTAAGAAATCCGATTGTTCAGGGAAAAACAATCATTAATAATGACCTTAATAAATTGTATTCTCAGCTTATCAATGCAAATGCTCCGGTTCTTGATAACGTCTCCAACGGAACAGACATGTATTCTTCCATGAACCCCGTCGAGGCAGCAAAGGCAACTGCTAATATTTACAAGAAAACCGCAGGCTTAACAGGAACTATTACAACACAGGATCTTAAAACCAAGAAAGATCTTCAGGGTATAGTTAATTCTCTTGGGGGAAAAGAGGGTCTTGTAAAAGGACAAATGATGGGCAAAAGAGTAGACTTCTCCGGAAGAGGCGTTATTGGAGTTGACCCGTCTTTAGGAATAGACCAGACAGTACTTCCTTATGATATGGCAAGAGATATATATAGACCTTTTGCTATAAAACAGCTTTTAGACACGGGCAGAGCGAAGAATCAGGAAGATGCAATGAATAAGCTTGATAATCGTGATCCTCAAGCGTTAAAAGCATTACAGGAAGTCGCTGATGATAGACCTGTTATTCTTCATAGAGCTCCGGCGCTTCACAAATATAGTATGCAGGCATATCACCCAACAATAAAAACAGGAATAAAGAACATACAGGTAAATCCGCTTACAGTAACAGGCTTTAATGCTGACTTTGACGGTGATACAAATCAGGTATTCGTTCCTGTAAGTGACAAAGCTAAAGAAGAAGCCAAAAAATTAATGATGCCGTCTGCGAATTTGGTAAGTCCTACAAATGGAAAGATGATTATACAAATCAGGCACGAAATGGCGCTGGGTATCTATTATTTAACCATGGGATATGACAAACCGCAAGGCAAAGCTAAGAATTTTCCGAGTTTTGATGCATTGTATACCGCATATAAAGACGGAAAAATTAATTCTCGTCAAAAAGTAAACGTAACAGGCATCGGTACGAACATAACTGCAGGGCAAGCTTTATTTAACGGTTCTATTCCAAAAGAATACAGAAACTTTAAAAAAGCGTGGTCTGCAAAAGACATTAATGATATGATGTCTGATATGTATAAAAATTGCGAAGCAAGCAACGGAAAAACTATTTCCAAAAATACAATTGTTACGACCTATGAAAAACTCAAAGACCTCGGATTTTTAGCTTCAACAAGAAGCGGTGTTTCTCTTGGCATACAAGACTTTCAGGAAGGTGCAGAAGTAGTTGGCAAAATTCAGAGTACACTCGATAAGGCTTCTAAAGAAAAAAATAAGGTTATCGGATGGACAGCAATAGAGAATGTTGTTGAGGATAAACTCAAAAAAGGAAAACTGTTAAAAGAGTCCAACCCGGTACAGATATTGCTTAATTCGGGAGCAAGAGGAAGCGCCAGTCAGTTTAGGAGAATTATAGGAAGCGTAGGCGTAGGTAAAAAAGTTACAGGAGCTTTGGTAGACCCAATCAAACATTCTCACTTGGAGGGACTCGGACCTCAAGAATACATTCTCCATGGCAGTGACGCAAGAAAAGGTATTTACGACAGAGCAGTATCTACTCAGGAGCCGGGAGCAGTGACTAAAAGCATAACTGCCGCTTTGCAGGATGTTGTAATAAAAGAAAATGACTGTAAAACAACAGAAGGAATTGACATCAATAAAAACAATCCTGACATTCTAGGAAGATATGCTGCTCAGACAATAAAGTCTAAGACCGGTAAAATCTTATGCCGAAGAAATGAGGTTATTTCTCATAGTATAAGAGACGCTATTTATAAAGACAGTAGTATAGTAACAATTAAAGTGCGTTCCCCTCTTCGCTGTAAGACGGTAGGCGGAGTTTGCCAGAAGTGTTATGGTACTTCACCGGGAACAATGAGACTTAATCACATGGGAACTCCTGTTGGCGTACTCGCGGCTCAGGCAATGGGTGAGCCTGTAACTCAGATGACAATGAATACATTCCATACCGGAGGCACTGCACATTCATCGGCTGCCGGACTTCCGAAAATTAAACAACTGCTTGGAATGAACGCAGACCAAAATAACCTCGCTGTTCTAGCTACTGTAAGCGGCAAAGTGACGAAGATTACAAAAGGCAGAGAGGGCACATTTGACACAGTATATATAAACAATACCGCACATAACATTCCGCATTTAATGGGCGGAGGAAGACATACTATTAGGGTGAATGTCGGTGATGAAGTTACTAAAGGTGATTTCTTAACTGTAGGAAATACATCCGATATTATGGCTCAAAGAGAAGGTCTTAGCAGTGCAGACCCGAAGCAGTTACTAAGCTTAAAGTCTGATGTTGCAGGAAGAGACGTTGCTTTGAATGAAACGAGAGACTACTTATCTAACAGCCTTGTAGACGCATTTAACAGGGCAGCCGGTACCGGTAAGGTAAGTAATAGACATTTAGAGACTGCAATTTCCAAGCTCACGTCTAAAGCTACTGTAACCGATAGCGGTTCAGCGAATACTGTAAAAGGTGCAGTTATTAATACTGCTTCTGCTCAGAAGTGGAATGAGCAGAATGCAACGCCTTTGTCAGCGAGAAGAATTCCGCTTTCAAGATCGCAAGAGCTTGTAGGTATGATAGCTAATAAGACATATAAAGATAAAGCCGGCAATGTTATAATTTCTGAAAAGGAAAAAATTACTCCGCAGCACATTACAAGACTTGCAGCAACAGGGTTTAAAGCTATCTCTGCTTATAAGGCTCCGATAGAATATACTCCGCAGCTAGTAAGTTATCAAAGTGCAGGCTCATACGGCAGTGAGAACTGGCTCAGCAATCTTGGAACGAGTAATATAAAAGATCAGATTGCCAGAGGCGCTATGTTTGGGCAAACTGATAAGTTGTCAGATCCGAGGGCAAGGACCATTACAGGCAAAATGCTCCCTGTAGGGGAAGGATTTAACACTCACAAGAATGTTATAAATACAATCGGAACAAATGTTCGAAATTTCTTCCTAAAACATAAGAAATAAGTATTGATTTTTTTACAAGTCAATGCTATAATAAAAATATATTGCAAAGGAGAATACAAATGAATAAATTTGCAAAGATTGAAAGTCCTTCTGAAGAAGAAAAGAAGCATGTGTCGGAAGAGGAACAGTATATCGACCAGCCCGTAGCTGATGATATAAAAACTAAAAAAATTTTTAATAAAAGGAGAGTAAATAATATGTATTACAACAATGAATACGAAGGCATGGTACACGAGGCTTATGAAGATATCCTTGATTCCATGGAAAAAGAGGCGGCTCAAAGTATCACTCAAGTTGATGCCCATATGAAAGAAAAAGGATATACTAAAGATCCTATTCATGGAGATGTTTCTGCCGCTGTAGTAGAAGCAGCTAAAAAGAAAGGTCTTTTTGGCAGAGGAATTGATGTTGTTAAAGCGCACCCTTATGCAACTGCAGGTACTACAGCTGCTGCGCTCGCTATTCCTACTGCGGCTGCCCTTATCGCTAAGAAGAGAAAGAAGAAGGATGAAGAGGTTGCTGAAAAAGCCGCTGCTTATTATGATGAGGCTCAGCTTGCTAAGGAAGCAGCAGCTAATGACTATGAAGTAGCTTGTGCTTATGAAGATGCGGCACTTAGCATTCTTTCTGAGCTCGGCTATTTTGATGAGGGTGAAGAACAGCTCGCTTACGAGGATGATTATGGCTATGAACATACCGCAAGAGAATCTCTCAAGAGAATTCAGCGTAATGAAGAGTACTTTAAAACAAATCCTTATGAACAGAAGCTTTTAGATGCTCAGATTGCAAGAGATGAGTCGAGAATAAGAAGAGCAGAGCTTCGGGATGCTATTAGGGTTGCAAAAGCTAAAGGCGATGATGAAGAAGTTGCAAAGCTTAAAAAAGAACGTTCTGCTGAAAAGGGCGTTAGAAACAGAGCAATACTCGAAGGCCTTAATCCTCTTCATAACACAGCAAGAAGCTTTGGCAGAATGGCGACCAACCCAAGAGAGGCTTGGCTTGGCAGCATCGGCGGCGCTCATGATATGAATGTTGCTCACAGAAAAGCTTATATTGACAGAGCAACCGGAAAATAAAAAAACAAAAAAAGCAAATAAAAAAATAGGAGGGGATAATCCCCTCCTATTTTTTTATTTAAGAAAGCTCGCGACGTCTTCAATATTTCTTGTCGCCGTTTTATCATAAGGAAAGCTTCTGCCTATCTTCCCTTTATATCTCGCAGTAGCCATTCTGCCGTCAGCTATACAAATAACACATTTGTCATTTACGCTTCTTACGCCTCTGCCCACAGCCTGTTTTAGCGTAATTATCATTTTAGGCACCTGATAGTCCATGAAGCAATTATAATCTCTTTTACAACTTAGGTGCATAACTACTGGGTCGTTTGGCGTAGCAAACGGGAGTTTGTCTATTACCAAGCACTGTAGCGCTTGACCGGGAACATCTATGCCTGTAAAGAATGACTTTGTAGCTACAAGAATAGCATGGCCATCTTCCTTAAATTTTTCTAACAGCTTAGTTCTCGGCATATCGTTTTGCCTTAATAGCAGTGTTTTCTTCCCCATTTTCGCTAAAGTAGTTCTTACAAGGTCATATGTTTGATGCATCGCTGAGACAGAAGTGGTAAGTATCAAAATTCCCTCTTTTGCGGCTTTAACAATATCTACAACGGTATTGTTAAAATAATCCGGAAAATCAGGTTTGTTACCATCAACACAAGGGTTTGGAAGATACCAAAGCTCCTGTTCTTTTAAATTAAACGGAGATTGTCCGATAAATTCGAAAACATCAGAGCACTTGTTAAGTCCGACTTCACTTTTGAAGAACTCCATATTACCTCCGGTAGACAACGTTGCGCTTGTAAAGATGTTTTTTATTTTGCGCTCCTTATTCAAAAATACCTGAAATATTGTATCTGAAACATCAACAGGCATACGCTCGTAATCTATGATAATATTGTCGTCGTTTACAGTTTTCTTTACATAATATGCATAGTCCTTATCTCCTATGTCACTTCTTTCAAGAAAATGTATCTTATCTATAGCGCTTTCATAGAGAGATTTTGATACTGACTCACAACGTTCTGCATCTTCTACTTCAGCAATAGACGCTTCAGTATCGTTTAATATATTTTCCGCAAAGACCTTAATAGATCCGAACAAGTCCCTGACATAACATAACTCCGAATTAAATTCCATCCTTAATTCATTGTCCCTCTCGGAATATGACAGTTCATGAACAAGTTTGGTATCACTATACGGTGATTGCAAATTTACTCCGCAATGTCTCGATATATGCGTCATATATTCATTAAAAATATCTTTCAGCTTTTTAATAAAATCAGGATTTGGCTTTTTGGTGTCGATATCTATGACGTGTTTTACAAAAGAGCCTACATTATCAAGACTTTCAATGTAATCTATTGTGCAGCGAGTATTTAATGCCTTGGTAATATTGCCTGCCAAGTTAGATATCCATCTTTCCGAAAGAGTCTCTATATTGAGATTACGAAATACCTCTACAGCTTCATGTGCTTCATCCCATATCAGAGTGTTAAACGCCGGAAGTATATATGCGTCCAATGCAGAAAACAGAATATGATAATTGCATATTATAATGTCGGATTCTGACGCTTTCTTTTTCTGCTTCATATACGGACAGTTATTATACATAGGACATTTTGTACCCTTGCAATCATCAGCGTCATAGCATACACACATTTTACTGATTTCATTAGGCAACACAGTGTCTAAATCACTAAGATCTCCTGTTGATTTTTCTACTTTTATTATTTGCTGATAATAATCAGGAGCAAAATCTTTAATCATGTCTGCATTAGCCGCTAATTTCATCGGGCATATAAAGTTCTGGCGTCCTTTAAATAAAGCGAAGTTGGTAGGTGCAACACCTGGGAAGAATTCTTTGCGAAGATTTTCCATTACTTTTATAGCCTGAGGTAAATCTTTATAACAAAGCTGTTCTTGAAGAGAAATACTTCCTGTGGCAATTACTGTTTTTAAGCATTCGTCACCTGCTGTTTTTCGCTCTATCCACTTATCTATAATAGCCGGGATAAGATATGCGTAAGTTTTTCCAAATCCGCAAGGACCCTCAACAACAGAGTGCTTTTCATGTATTAATGATTTAACGAGTTCTTTGGCCGCTTCAAATTGAGAAGGTCTTACTTTGTATTCGGAATACATAGAAGCAAGTTCGCCGTTTTCTTTAAAAACTCTGTTTACAATTTCTACAGCAATTTCCTCATTGACGGATTTTGCTACTCTGTCGTAGAATACCTCTTCTTCATCCGTTCCGCTATAGCTTTCCTGGACTGACTCTGCTGCATAATTCCGGCTGTGTTCATTGGTTTGTAACAAGGTTTTTCTCTCCTTTCAAAAACAGGTTCTTTTCTGTTGATAGTTTTTTCTTTGTCGCCGATTTTATAAGTTACATTACAAACAGGGGCATTTAGGTTCTCTTCAACTTTATCTACAATAGATTTTATTGTTATAGATGGTCTTTTCACATCTTCGGAAAGAGAAAAGAACATATTGTATCCTGCGGCGTCAAATAAACAAAAATCACATGTTGTGCAATCGTAAACAGCATTACTGGCAGGGGTAATCTTTCGCAAATGCCATTTCGGGTGACAATGGAAAGGGCTGAACCAGCAGTTTATAAGTAAATGGTTTCCACCCTTTTTCAGTACATTATAATCGTAGAGTTCAGCATTATTAACATGCATATCCGAGAAGCAAGTGACCTGTCTGCCGTCTTGATTTATAGGATAAATACCGACGCCCTTTATCTTATCTGAAGCCTTGTGTTCGGTTATAACTTTTTCCACCATCTTAATTGTTTCTTGCATCGAATTCTCTCACTTTCTTTCTGATTTCATTCTGCATATATGTAGGCAGCATTGGAATATCAGCACGGTTTAATATAATATTTGGAATAAACACCTCTGAATGGCTCAGCATATAACTTCCTTTTATGTTTGGAGAGTAAGGGGAAGCAGAAGAGACAGGCTCTTTCATGTTAATGATAGCTATCACATTATTTAATTCTACAGTAGCATTCGGGAAGACTCTTGCAATATCTCCCTTTGCTATTCTCGCCTCGGTTTGAATAAGCATTTTTATCCCTCCTCGTTTTTTACGATAGTTTCGTAATAGTGGTCAAATAAAATACAAGCGTCACTTTCGTCTGTATTACGAGTAACTATATTGTATTTTGTGTCAATATAATCTTTTAATACTGATTTTGTAACGTCTTTAGGAAATTTTTCAGTTTCCTTTATTTTATTTATAAAGTCCCTAGTCATATTTGCAAGGTTAAATTTCTTTCTTACTTCGGAAACGCTATACTGTATAATAGGAATGCCTTTGGCTACGCCTTCAAGAATTCCTCTAGCCTCTGCTAATAATTTTGTCGTAAGTATTCCGTTAAATGATTCGTTTCGCTCAACTAAAATGAGGGTGGGGTGAACAGTACGGATTATCTTATCGATTTCTATGGATAGGGACTTCTTTTTCTTAGCATTTATGGCATTTCTAACTTCGACGTCTCGTTTTTTCTTTACAGATTCCGAGGGAGATTCTGTCGCACTTTTTACATACGAATAATAAGATTTGCCGCTCTTAGTTGTAATTTTTTTCTTGCTTGGAAGATAACCAAGTGCATGAAAATCGTCTTTTGTAAAATCAAGCGGTATAATTGAGATTGTTTGAAACGAAGCTATCTCGTTATACCCCCAAAACCATACAGCTGCAACCCCGGTGCATTTTAAAGATAAGTCAAAAGCCAATATTTTTTTCACGATGCTCACCACCTTAAAAAATTCGGGGTGCCACATGGCACCCCGTAAGTAGAGTGTTTAATATATTGCTCCGGAAGAGTCTTCGATAACAGTGTTATCATCATATTTCTCGGTATCGTATTCAGCAAGTCTCGAAGTCATGCTACCCCACTGCCTAGACATTTCTGCAAAACGCTGAGCCATAGTCGGAGATACAGTTTTAACTGAGCCATCTTCATTTTTTGCAAAATCAAAATTCATAACATAGAAGATACCTTTGTCGTTTGATTCCTGTTTTGAAGTTATCTTTGTAACCAAGATATAAGGAGGATATCCACCAAGTCCGGTGAGTTTTGTAAGGAAGTTCTTCTGATTGCTCATGCTTGCGCCTGATACAACAATTCGAGGAGGAATAGAATTCGTATTGTCTGCCTCTACGAACATCCATGTTATACCCTGTCTGCAAGAAGGAACGTCCTTCCCGTTATCCTTAGCCTTATCCCAATCTGCGAATTCGCACTTATCACAGATTTCTCCGTCAGTAGAACATTTGCCATCTAAACTTCTGCATAAAGGCTGTGCGCCTCTCTTGTAAGGTTCTTCGAATCTTACTCTGCTTTTACCCATAACAAGAAGAATTACTTCAAGTTCATCCTTAGCTTCACCGGTAACGCTGTTGTAGAACTGTCCCGCTTTTCCGAGACCTTTCTGAGCTTCTTCGGATGTGGACTGCAAAAGCTTAATACGCGGCATTTTAATATCGGAAGAATCCATAGCTTCCATGCCGGCAATAGTACCGTCTGCACTTTTAAACGAATCAAACAAAGATAAATCAAGTACAAGGTTTTCTGTCGCTACCATTTCTGTTGTTTCAACTTTTTCTTTTGGCATTTAAAATCTCTCCTTTTAAAATTAATCCTTTAAAAATTTTGATGAAGTTTTGAATCTTACAAACTTCTTAGCCGGTATAACAATCTTTTCTTTTGTCGCAGGGTTTACACCGTTTCTTTCAGCTCTTACTCCGAGAGAGAAAGTTCCGAAGCCTACAATCCTGTAAGTGTCGTCACTCTTCACAGTTTCAATCAAACCGCTCTCATAGCTTTCCATCATAGCCTGCGCCGTTGCTTTGCTGACTCCTGTATCAGCAGCCACTTTTTCAATCATTTCTTTTTTTGTCATGTTTAGACATCTCCTTTAAAAAAATTTTGAGAAATATTATTTCCCATTTAATAACTTATCCCAATTTACTTCTGAGTAGGCAAAAAAATAATTTTTATTATTTTCGGTGTACTCATTTTTGTTTTCAAGAATAATCTTGAATGCTTTTTTCTGTGCTTGCGGGCCTGTGAACATTGTCTTTAAATCTTCAAGCGGACATACTTCCCACGACCATTCTTCTTCAGGAATATTGTCGTCGCAGCAAGTAACAAGCGCATACATAGGCGCGTTGCTCTTTTCTTTTAAGAACGATCTTCTAAACGCCTCACTTAAGACAAACAGCTGAGTAATGTATCTGCCGTAATTATGATTTTCCGTTGCTGAAATTGATTCTCTGTATTTTTCAAATTCAGTCAAGTCATATTTTTCCATGCAGTTTTCGCAAAGTCCGAAATCTTTTTCAAAAATTCCAAAATCTTTTTTACAGTCAATGCATGGCATAATATGCATACGGTCGGTTTTATAGGATAAAAGCTGAGACTCGTCGTCCCACCCCATGCGCTCAAAAAATCTGTCTATTCCGATAGATTCTATTTCTTCTTTTCCATATCCCATGTATTCTTTAAAATCCGGCTCGTATTTTTCCAAGAAAACATTCCATAATTTGTTGCTTTCCATATTTCATCCCTCCTATCTACAAACCATTATACCATTTTTTTAAATTTTGTAAAGACTTTTTTAAAAAAATGTTGATTTATCTTTCTAAAAAGTTTATAATAGTATTATGAATAGGAGGTTAATTGTATGATAATTAAACAAACTACATTCAAAATAGAGAATATGGAAATTATAGATTCGTCTATGTCGAAAGTTGCAGGAGTGGGAATTCCGGCAGACGAAACCTATGACCCGGACTTTCTTTATTTAAGAGTGAGAGCAGTGTCAGCAGGAGAATATTACGGAGACAATAAAAATGGCGATTGGTTCCCGGAAGCTGAACTTAAGAAAAGCTTTACTACATTCTTATCCGGACACGTATTTAAAAATCATGAGAATAAAGACCCGGCTAACGCAATAGGCGGTGTTCTTGATGCGGAATGGGACGACGAAATGAAATGTGTCTGTCTCGTTATTAAAGTAGACAGAAAAATCGCTCCGTCTATAGTCCGTGCCATCGAAAAAGGGTATATGACAGATGTCAGCATGGGATGTAGGGTGCCTTATTCTATTTGTTCTATTTGCGGAAATAAAGCCCGTAATCCGAAAGAGTATTGCAATCATATTAATATGATGAGAAGAAAAATACTTCCGGATGGCAGAAAAGTATTCGAAATTAATATCCAACCTAAATTTCATGATATTTCAGTTGTTTTGTCCGGTGCAGAAAAAGTTGCTAAAGTAACCAATATATTGGATGAGACATCAACTGAAAAGAAAGCGAAGATTACTCCTATAGAAAAGGTAGCGTCTACCGCAAACTTAGGCTTAGAAAAAGTCGCAAGCGTTCATAATATGATTGATGACGCTTTTGAGCTTCCTCATTATGATAAAGTTGCTTCAAAAACTGCTGCCGAAAAAACTGCAGCATTTGAAAAACGACTAAAGGGACTCATTCTTAATGAAGCTAAACATAATATGCTCCAAAATACAGATTTGTCACGCCGTATTTTGAAAGCAGTCTTTACTCCGTATTGGGACGATAAGACAATAAAAATGATAAATCTTAAATTGAAGGCGCTTGCTGTTCAGAAGAACAAACCACTCCCTATAGTGTTCCATGAGTTTTTGCATGTACTAAATTTTGCAGGCATTGAATTATCTCCCAGAGAATTTACAATGTTGTCTGACGGAATTTTTGATGACGATAATAGCTTTAAGCCATATGAAGGCGGAGCAATTGCCGCAACAAAAATGGTTGAAAGATATTGTGATAATTGTGATACGAACGAACTGGATTTAAGCAGAGCGCTTAATGGATGCAGAAAATTTGACGGTTCTATGCCAATAAATAAAGTCAGAATTATTATAAAGAAAATGTCGCCTATTGAATCTGCGAACGATATACATGGAGACATAATGAGCAATATAGTGTCGAGATTTATTCCTGAGAGAAGCGTTCATCAAGTTCCGCTGATTAAAAGAATTCATATTATAAAGCCGATTCCTGTAAACAGAGATTTCGGAGAGGGTTCCGCTCTTTTAAATCTACTGTATTCTCTGTATCAAAAAGAAAGAGTAGACGATATGGCAAGCGGATATACGCCGTTTGGTATGAAAAAATTTGCTTCTTATTTCGATAATCAGAAATCTTTTGCTGACGCTATTTTTGAGGCAGGCATGCAAAAAGAGGCGGGGTACGGCAGATACAAAGCTGCAGTAATGGGGACTCCGATTATATACGGATATAGCAAATTGCAGCAAGCGAGAATGAAGAACAAAGCGGAACAAGGCGAAGATACAGTTAATCCTGTAAACAGAATGTTTGCTGAGTATCCTGACGCAATAGCCGGATTGAATATATTGTTTGGTCCTAAAATCTATAAAGAAGTTAAGTCGGCATCTCGGGAAATTAAAAATGGTGTAAAGCCAATAGTTGATGGTCTCAAAGAAAAAGCAAAGTTGATGAAAAAGGCATCTGTCTACGAGCCTGCGGCAAGAATGTATTCAGAAGCAAATTATGAGGCAGCAGATAATTTCATTAACAAATTAGGCTTGACAAGAGAAGATTTCGCTTTTGCGACTGCAGAGAAGATTGCTGAAGCAGAAAATGAACTTAAGGCAGAAATGGCTAAAACAGCCGGGGAAGATATTATAAATGATAGTGATTTTTGCACATCATTAAATATAAGCAATCTTATCATGAAAAAACTTAAAAATTGTATTGATTTTTAAAATCAATCGTGTTACAATAAAAATATAATTTATTATAAAAAAAATAAAGTTAGGAGTGAATAAAATATGGCAGCTAACAATAACAGCTTTTATGATGCTATATTGAGCGCAGGTGCTTCTATGGAAAAAATGGCAAGTGAGAATGACCTTGCTAAAGCCTTAGAGGAAACTGACTTAGACGAAAACGAGCTCAATAAGCTTGCCAGCGAAATCGAAGACGCACTTAATGACATTGACGACATTGATGATGTTGATGATGTTGATGAAAATGACAGTGCAGAAAATGTTGATGAAGCTAGCGAAGATGCAGAAGATGCAGAAGATGCAGAAGACGCAGAAGACGATGAGGAAGTTGATGAGACTGATATCGAACAGCTTGCAGCGGCTTATGAGGAAGAGTATGAGAAATACGCAAGCGAAGGACTTGGTGCAAGAGAGTACGTCTACAATCAGGTTGCAGACGAAGAATTTGCTTGCACAGTTGGCGACATGGCTGAAAAACTCGCATATGTAGCCGACCTTCCTGTATTTATGGTTGCAGACGACCTTATAAATACAATTTCTTCTAAAATTAGCGAGGATACAGAGGGCTAATTAGAAAGGAGTTGTAATATTTATGAGCTCCAAACAGACATATATGTTGAAGGTAGCAGCTGTGGCTTTAAGAAAGTCTGCAAGCAAAATTCAACAGCTCTATGAGGATAACGAAAAGCTTTCAAACGAACTTCTTGATTTAAAAAAAGAGGCGAATGAAGCTCATGCTTTTGAAGAAGCTAAAAAGATAGCCGGAAAAATGCATGAAAAGGGTCTCATTAAAAAGGCTGATATAGAAGCCAGAGCTTATGAAATTTCTAAATTTGATGAAGAGGCAATGGAAATGCTTAACGCAACATTGAATAGTCAGGAAAAAGTTGCTTCCGTGGGAGCTTCTGATTTATCTCAGTTTATGTTTGAGCAAGAAAATGATCCTCTGCTTCAAATGAAGAAAAAAAACATGGCAGATTCTATCATTTCTGCCGCAGAAGAGTTATATGAAAACTATTAAACTATCTAAAAAATAGAAAGTGAGGAAATAATATGATTAAGAAAGAAAATAGATACGATTCTTACGCATATCGTATCAGTGATGTTCCTGCTTCCAGTGAACTTATCGCTGCAGGCTGGGAAGAAGGCGAATTCCTTTCCTTTAATGACAATGGTGAGCTTGTAAAAGCTACTGCTGACACACCTGCATTTATGAGCATGTCTTCTAGCAGAAAAGGCAGAGACCAGTTTACAGGAAAGACTACTCGTCAGGCATCTATCCTTTTTGGTGCTCACAGAGTATCTGTAACCAATTATGATTCAGCAAAGACATACAAAGGTGGTACACCTCTCTATGTTGATGCAACCGGTAAGCTTACGACTGACAAAGGCAAATATCTTGTGGGATATGCATGTGCTGCACCGTCAACTGATGGCTACCTGAAAGTAATGGTTACTATTCCTGTACCTGTGACTACTGCTTAAGGCGCTGAGAAAGCGGCAGCTAAGTGACGATAACACACTTAATAAAAATATTTATAAAGGAGATAAAAAGTTATGATGAAGATTAAAACAGCTTCCGAGAATTCTCAGGTTGATTTCAGCTTAGGTCAGCTGCTTGAGGCTCCCGGTGGTTTTGAAAAAATAGCTACTGAAAAGCTTCCTGCTTTTATCCGTGAAATTCGTGATTACGAATCTTTCGGTAGACAGGTTCTCGTTGCTCACAATATTACAACTGAGGAAGTTGTGCTTATTAACAATGAGCCTTACTTCCCTTATGCAAAGGATTTGAATTCTCATGCTGCATTCTATGCAGACGACACAATGATTCCCAGAATGCAGATTGAAGGAGAAATCGTTAACGTTCCGATTTCTACAGTAGCATCTGACGATACTACAATTTCAATCAAACGTTTGATGGTTCAGAGATTTAACTACCTCGAAAGAGTAAGAAGTATGTCCGGTCAGGCAATTGCCATGATTGAGGATAAACGTGTTACAGACCTTGTAGAAACACTTTTGCTTGGTACAAGTACAGATCTTACTAAACCTCAGCATGCCGGACAGATTGTTACAGCTGCAGGCTTTGGCGAGGGCGGTGACAAGTCTGTTCTTTCAAAGGCAGATCTTGTTAACCTTAGAAAGTGTATTACACAGCACGATATTCCTGTTTCCAGCTTTGTAATGAATCAGTCTCGTATCGAGGACGTTCTCCTTTGGGGCCAGAACGAAATCGACCAGCTGACAATGAGAGAGCAGCTTGAGACCGGTGCTAAGTATGCATTCTTCGGTGTTAAGATCATCACTTCAAGGACAGTTGACGCTGACGTTGTTTATGCATTCTCTGATCCTGAATACGTTGGTCGTATGCCTATCTTAAAGGATCTTACTGTTCAGCTTACAGATACACCTAATAAGCTTGAGAAAGGTTTGTTCCTTTACGAATTCATCGGATTCTACATTGCTTCTCATAAAGCAGTTGCAAAGCTTGTCCTTAACTATAATGAAGGCGGAGACCTTATTAAGTTCTCTGATATCTTTGCAAATGGCGTAACTCAGAAAGAGGAGTCCGATAGACCTAAGGGCTACGGTGCGCTTGAAGATCAGCAGTAATAATTATTAAAATCTTATTGCCATAAATAAGAGGGCAGGAGGAGATAATACTCTCCCTCTGCCCTATATTTATATAGGAGGGTAAAAAAATGAAAATTAAGGCTGTATACAAATCTAAGACAGACAGACCTAAAATATCCGTATGCGGAGAGACCTTTTTTAATAATGTTCCCAGAATAGTCAATATTTCTTATAGAGGGCTTTGTATAATTAAAAGAGCAGAGCAAGAAGGTTGGTTTGAAATTCTCGAAGAATACAAAAAAGGCACACCTGTTAAAACTGCTCCTGCTGTCGAAAAGACTACCACCGTTGAGCCTGTTGCAGAGGAAACTACTGTTGTAGAGCCTACCGCAGAGGATGCTGTTGAGGAAACTACTGTTGTAGAGCCTACCGCAGAGGAAACCACTGTTGAGGAAACTACTACAGAGGATGCTGTTGCAGAGGAGCCTATCTCACTGGAAGCTATGACTAAGGCTGAATTGCTTGCCTATGCTGCAGAAAATAATATTGAAGTTTCTGATAGTATGAAAAAAGCAGAAATAATAGCCGCTATTAACGGCTAAATTATAAGAGGAGGCAGTCAATGTTTTTAAAATTAGGATCTACATATTATGCCAATTTAATTGTTACAGACAGCAATGGGAATATGATTGATAATGATACTCCGACAATGACTGTCTATGATTTGAAGAAGAATCTGTATCATAATGGACTTACATGGACGTCGAGTCTTACCGAGTTGGTAATGACAGGAGTAGGCGCAGGGGTCTATCAATCACAGTTCATATGCGATGTTACGGGAAGTTTTAGAGTGACTATGACTTCGCGAAATTATGAGATAACCAAAGTCGAATCCATTGAAGTTTATGATACGGATGTGGCAGAATATCAGTGGCAAACAGGAGCCCCATATACCATTAATTATGAGTCGTTGTCAGCCGATATTCCGGTTTGCAGTATATCTAGAGATTCTGACGGAAAATATTTGTCCGCTGATGAATGGGTAAACGAATGTACGGAACACAGCATGACTTTAGTAAATGATTCCTATAAGTTTTCATTTACTCCGCCTACTGACGATAATTATGGCATAACAGTGAAATGCGGTGATAGTCAATTCTATTACATTTTAAAGTCTATGTCTGTCGCTGAAAACATTGCTCCTGTACTCGTTACAAATCAAACTCTCAAAGCATTAGATGGGACACAATCTGACGTGGTTGACCACAAAGGTGTTCCGCTTAGCGAAGTCTCAGTTACAGCTTTTGATATTTCGACTAAAAAAGTTGTAGGCAAAGCTGTAACAAATTTAAGAGGAGAATGGAGCATGTTACTTAAGCCCGGGACATGGCAATTTCTATTTGAAAAGCAAGGTCATATTTCTGTGGGGTTTGAAAGGACGGTGCAATAATGTCAGTTGTATTAACTAAGGTTTACGAAATTTCGGGTAATTACACCGAAGAGGAAAAGATCGTATATAAAGACCTTATTGATGATTTTAGGCTAGCTATTGCTGACGATATTCCCGAAAAGAATGTAACTATAGGGAAAATATACCAATACACCGATAATCAAATTGTCGCACTTATGGAGAGAGCCCTCAGAGATTTAAACTGCGGCTATCCGAAGAGTAACAAGACTATCGTTGAAATGTATAACGCAAATTCTAATCTTTTAATCATGGGAGCAATTATATTCTCTTTGCTAAGAGAAGGAATATTTCAGCTTAGAAATCAGATTGATTTTAATGATAGCGGACTTAGTATTGCCATGTTTAACAAGACTACTTTGTATCAGTCATGGTATGGTACTCTTCTTAATCAATATCTGCAAGAGAAGCAAAATTACAAGGATTCTATTATTCCCTCAAGTCCCAATGCAGGCTTTGTAGGAATAATGTCTGAATTTGGCTACAGGAATCAGTTTGACGGGATGTGGTAATTATGGTTGATATAAAAGAAATTTCGGTAAGTTCAGAGTATGGTATATCAAAACTCGTCGTCTCATTTAAGACGTCAGATTCTGTTATGGATTTAAGTAAATACCGCTTTGACGTTTACAGAAGTGATTTTGACTCAGCCGGATTTACTGTAATTGCCATAGGAATTAATTCCGATACATTCGTTGATACCACTGTCAATTTGCTTGATCAGACAAAGCATTATTATTACAAAATAGGCGTAACTGATTTGGCGAAAAATATTTTTAAGCTAAGCGAAGTTACAGGATATGTTGAACAGCACAAAAGAGACGTATGGGCTTCTGCTATTATGGACATAGAGGGCATGTGGCTTGAAAATACCATTAATAACGACGAGATTTATTTAATTAAACAGCGCACGGGCGGTGAGCTTTGTTCTTGCTATGATGATATTCGAAAAATAGCAAGAGCTGATTGCCCTATATGCTATGGCACCAAATATGTAAAGGGATTTTATCCGGCAAAAAAAATAATGGTTAACTATCAGTATTTTACGACTACCTCGGAAACTCTTGAACAAAGAGGAATAGTAGACAGTGTAAATCCCATTAATTTTTGGACAAAAAGTCTGCCAAGAATTTTTCCTGACGATATTATTGTGGGGCAAAACGATATAAGATATATCGTAAATAGCGCAAATATCACTTATAAGAACCATTATATTATAAGGCAGATAGTTACAGCTACCCCTATTCCAAAATCGGACAGAAGGTATAAAATTTTGCTTGATGGAAGTGTTAGCGAATGATTAAAGATACTATCATTGATGTTATGGACATTGAAAGAGAAATAGAAAGGCGCATAGTTACGTCGCTGAGATTTCTCTTTGAGTTAGACAAAAGATTTACATATGATGATAATGCTGCTAAAACAAAAGTATGCATAACTACAGATTATGTAGAGAACGAAGCTCCTCTGAAGCTTCCGCAAGTTGTGTTAAGCGGTATTACTTACTCATTTGATATGGGAACATCTTTTTTTAATAACTACGCTGCCCCATTATTTAATGATAACGGGGTAAATATCGGCCATAAATACATCAATGTTATTCCTTTTTCGTATCAGTTAGGCTGTTACGGAGAAAATTACACGAGCAGAGACCTAGCAAATGCTACATTAAACTATGTAACTTTTGCCGGAATACCTGCTTTTAAAGCATTAAATATAAGGACTTTGCGAGCAGACAAAGGGAATACAACTCCCACTGCACAATTTCCGAAAGTGTTTCATACTTCTGTATCTGTAAGTGGGTCTTTCGAATGGAAAGGCGAAGTTACGACGATTGATGAAACCAAACTTAATATTTTAAAGAGTATTAACTTTAATATAAAAAAATGAAATGGAGGCATTTAAAATGTTGCAGAATTACAGAGAACCCAATGTTTACTCTAAAGTAACACGTAGACAGCCTAGAGTGCCCGAAACTATTGTGGATTTATATCCTTTTGTTATCGGCACAGGCATGGAGAACTTTGCTTATGAAAACTTTACGGCAGAAGTTACTCTTGCTGCCAACGAGACTTCGATAACCCTTCCTGATGTAACAAACGACGATGTAGTTGTTGAAGTATCTGTTTTTAACGGTACTGTTAAGCTGGAAGGTGTTACTTTTGAACTTTCCGAAGAGAATGTTTGGAAAGTAACATTGACAGCAGCTGTAAGCACTGAGGCAGAGACAGTCCTTACAGTAAAATACGGCATTGCAAACAAGGATAGGTACAAACTTCAGAGATTTACAGGAGAAACTGCAGATATCGAAAAGTTTTACGGACCTATTTATGATGAAGCAGAAGGTAAAATTAATAATATAAGCTTTGGAGCATCTATTGCTTTAGAGTCCGGCTCGCCGGTTGTGTATGTGCTTCAGATACCTTCTACAACAAAAGAAGAAGAAACTTTAGCTGACAATTATGCGGCTGCTCTCGAAGAATATGCTGTTGAAGTTGCCGGTAGTCCGTTTTGGAGAATTCAGCCCGTTGATAGTGATGAAAAAATCAATGAAGTAATTGCTGAATTCACAAAGGAAATGAGTTCGGTTGAGGAGCGTGCGGAAAAGTTTTTCGGTGTTAATAATATTGGAGCATACGACAAGACAACCCCTAATGAAGTTATTGAAAATTTTGTTAGCTTCATTAATAAATATCTTAATAACACTAAGAAATATGACGCTTACAGAATGCAAACAATCTATCCTAATAAAGCAATATATACTTTCTCGACATCTTCCGGAGATATTGATAAAGAAGTAGGCGGAGAATTTATTCAGATAGCAATTGCAGGAGTCGAACAGTCTTTGGATAGACCGTCTCAGAGCTTAACAAATTCTGTTATCCCTGCAGGCATCTTTAAATCCTTAGTGGGAGTAAAGATGAAGAGAAAGCAGAAGAATGAGCTTGCCGCTTACGGCGTTACAATTCTTACTCAGACTACAGAAGGCGGTAACATTACTATCAGAGATAGTTTGTCTATGGACGTTTCTGATGAACAGGTTTCCGATCCTTGCGTTACAAGAGCTCTTGACCACGGCTCTAAGTATGTAAGAGGCCAGTTGCATCCTTATATCGGCAAATACAATATCGAGGAAGAGCTGATTGCTAAAGCGCAAGCATCCGCAACAACAGCTTTTGCTACTTTAGTTCAGAGAAACATTTTTAAAAGCGCAAACATAACAGATATATTCCAGAATGAAGACGACCTCAATAATTTAATTATTGCTGCAAGAGTCGGAGTTCTCTATCCGTTAAAAACTATTGATGTTAATATAGTTTGTGAATAATTTAAAAGGAGGGTAAAATAATCATGGCAAGAGACACAGGCACTTCTGATTGGAAAGACGAATTTAAAAATAAGCATGTAAACTCCGGTGATACATCAGATTTTATATCTGCCTTTAAAACCGTAATTTATGCGAAAAGGGCAGACAAACAAAATGTTGAATCTGTAGATGATGTTAGCTCATTTTTTGCTATAGGAGTTATTCAGGCATATTCATGGAATGAGAACAAAGGTGTCGAACTTATATTTGAACTCGGTTCTGATATTCCTTACGCTGTGCCCGGAAGAACAGTAGGCTCCATTAGCCTTAACCGTTGCTTACTGTTTGGCAATGATATTGTTAACGCACTTTACGGAAATCCGGAATTTGACGGTGATGATGTTACTGCAAGCGGCACCGATAAAGTCATTAACTCTATTAAAGATATTACCGAACCGCTCGATATACTCTTCGTAGCATACAAAGGCGACGGCGATACTCAGGCAAAAAAATACTCCAAAGTATTTAAGAACTGTCATATTAGTTCGAGATCTGAATCTATAAATGCAGGCAGTGTGATAATTACAGAAGGAGTAAGTATCATCTACGAAAACATAGTTGGTTGTACTATAAAATAACCATTTATAAATAAAAAAAGAAAAGTGGCTAAAAACACTTTTCTTTTTTTTATTTATGTGTTATACTGTAAGTAATAATAGTTTTTTTGGAGGAGATTTTATATGGATGAAATGAAATTTAATGCTGACACTGAACAAGACAGAAAAGAGATAGCAGAAGAGGAAAAGAAAAAAAGATTTGATTTTGCCACACTAGACATCAATTCTTTTTTTGAAGATATAATAAAGAAGAACCAGTTCGTGAGAGAAAAAGACTTCGGAAATGGATTTGTTATAAAATTAAAACCACTTAACGTGGGCGAGCTTATTGAAGCTGAAGCAATAATAAGAAACGGAAATCCAGGAATCCCGATAGACACTATGGTTAAACTTCGTGCCGCAGCAATACTTTCAAAGGCAATTATTCAAATAGGTAATAAACCTGTGGAAAGTGATGAGCTAACGGATGAAGAAAATCAAATGAGAAGGTTTGCTTTGTATTCTCAGTTAATACAATTACCACCCTTGCTTATTACTGATATGTACTCCTTTTACTTATCTGCCGTCGCAGAAGAAGAAGCTTTTTATTCGGCTTCCGGCAAAGACATAGATAATAAAATCGAGGATTTTTCGACAGCCCCTTCGGAACAATAGTTGAAACTGTTCTAAGAGAAAAAAGGGGCGTTATAACTGAAGAACGCTTCCAAAAAATGACTCCTATACAATGGATGTTTCATTATCGAGAATGCCAAAGAACTGCAAAAAAAGAGGCAGAGAAATTTGACAATATTATGAGCGCATTTGAGACATTCTCTTTGTATTCTCATCCTAATATGGATTTAGATAAAGTCATATCCAGTATACAGGAAAGAAGACTTAATAAGACCGTTGACAAGATAAAAGACGACATAGAGGTAGAAGTCGCAAAAATGAGAGCTGATATACCGAAGTCGATAAGCATAAAGGAAAATAAAAAAGATAAAAAGCCAATACTTAAAACTATGAAGGTGCCTCCTAAAAGGAAGAAAAAGAAAGATCTGTAAGAAAGGTTGATAAAAGATGCAAGATAACGAATCAATTAAAAATGAGTTACAAACTCTGATTATGCTTGAACAACAGCAGGCAGGCGCCCTGCATCAATTAAATAATAAAGCAACCTTTCCCGGAGGAGGGGGCGGCTTTGGCGGTGGTGGATTCATGGGTGGAAATATGTTTTCATCCTTATATGGTCCCAGTTCTTATGGCGCTGTTGGGAATAGTGGGCAAACTCTCTATGACCGCGCCGTAAATGGAGTGATTAACTCTGTAAACAACGTTAATGCATCTATGCGTCATGCGGCTTTAGCTGCAAATTTAGATTCTTCAAGCTTCATTTGGCGTAATCAGTCAAAGATGAGCGCTGAAGCCAGAGAGCTTCAGGCCTCTAGATTTGGCGAAAAAATGACAGGAGGCGCTGTGTCAGCTCTATCAACCGGAGCAGGTCTTCTTACGAGTATGGCTGGATTCGTTCCCGGATTAGTTGGAGGCGCGGCAGTCGGTGTTACTGCGGGCATTGCGGCAGATCAGCTTAAACAGAATTTTGCTTACGACCAATATTTAATGCAAAATTCATATCGTTTTATTAATATGTATGAATCGAATAACAAAAGAGGCGTAGGCGGCTTTAACAGGAATGAACGCTGGGATGTTGCTAATTGGCTTAGACACTTTAACACTGAAATGAAAATTTCGGATGAAGATACTATGACTATTTTAAAAGGGTTTACAGAGGGCGACCTTTTAAGAGAAGCTGGCAATGTTGATACATTTAAAAAGCAGATGACGTCTTTAACTAAAACACTAAAGACAATGGCGCTTACTCTTAACGAAAGCTACGAAGAAATCGCTGATTTAATGGCTGAGATGAAGAAAAAAGGTATTGATACGAGAAATTATCAATCCTATTCTTCGTCTGCAAAAATAACAGGCGGATTAATTGGCGCTGAGGCATCTGAAGTATTGCAATATCAGATGAACACAGCGGCAGCTTTAACACAAGGAACATCTCTATCTACGGACAGAATGATGAACACCGTAAATTCTACCCAAGCGTATATGGGAAAATTCTATGATGAGTCTTTACAGAACAAGGACATAGATGCCAGAGCGGAGGAAAATTATAATAGAATTGTTAACAGAGGCGGTATAGACGGAGCTACAACAGACTATCTCAATCTTACGTCTTCTATTATACGTGGAGATAATACTGTTAGCAAAGCTGCCGCAGCGTTTATGAATTGGGATAATGGAACTTTTACATTGGACGAAGCTATGCTTAATAAAGCTGCAAATGGCGACTATACAATGCAAGAGCTTACAAATATGGCAACTCAAAAATTAAATTCTACGGGGTGGAGAAAAAGTGGCGCCACTGCTGCATGGCTTGCTAATGGGGGCGATTACTTTGAAAATAGCCTGCTGGATGTAACAGATAGAAGCAAATGGCTTAAAGCTATGATAACATCCGCCAGACTTGGGAACAAGGAAGGCTACGCAAATTTTTCTGATTCAGAAATATTAAGCACTGTTCTCGGATTAGCCGGAGGACAAGATTCACTATTTTTAAGTGATTTTAATAATTATATCTATAACGATGGTGGAGATTATTATAACAAAATGTTATCTGCTACTGTAGCAGAAAGCTTTATCCAAAAAGCTAACGCTAACAGAACAAGTCTAGGATACTCCTTAAAAAATCAGTTTGGCAAATTTACTGATTTTATGGGAGATGTAGTCTCTCCTATGGGCAGGCTTGCCGGTAGAGCCGGAGAAGCAATACAAGACCTGTGGTATGGAAAAAATATTTATGACGTTAAATCTTTATGGAGCAACACTGACTTTACAAGCAACCCCTTTGATGATTTAACGGAAACATTGAACGATTTGAATAAGACGCTCCAAGACTCCTCCACTGCTTTTTCCAATGATACAAAATCTATTTTATCCGGTTTGCGCGAAACATTGTCTTCTTCTACACAGTCAAATTCTTCCAGAGAATATGATTATATCAGAAATTTTCAATTTTCTTCTTTGGGAAGTTCCTTACTGGATACCCAAACTTATGTACGTGAAGGAGCTAATAATATTAAGTTTGGAGAAGTTATTAAAAGCATAGCTTCCGGCATTACATCTCCCGGCCCCATTACTTATACCCTGGCTAAAAATGCTTATCGTGGAGATGCCGCAGCTTATTTTAATGAAGCTATAGGCTTGAATTTAACTCCTGAATTAAATGGAAGCTTTTCTGCGTCACAAGAAAAGCAAATAATGGAAAATGCGCAGAAAAAAGTCAGAGATTCGCTGAATAGTCTTCTTAGCGGTAAATTACTTTCCAGTGAAGATAGAGAAGCTATTCAGATATATAGAAATTACGAAAGTGTAGTTGGAAGCAATTTTGTCGGAGGTATGGTCAATGATTATAATAAACAGAACGGTACAAGCTGGGCAGTCGGACAATCGCGCTTTACGAACTATTCCAATGGTAATGTTATAGATTTAAACGACTCAGGAGCAGGGTCTACAAGCTACTTAAATTGGAATGGTTATGACAAAAACAACTCTTTTATTAAAAACATGGAGAAGCTGGATGATGAAATAGAGAAAGTAAAGAATGATTGGGAAAGCGCAAAAACAAAGGCAGCTAAGAACGGATATAGTGGCAAATATCAGAGTAAGGCAACAGAGCTTGAGAAACAATATAGGACTTTAATTGGATTTCAAGACAGTTTAGGAGAAGCTCAAGACTGGACAAAATCTAACGCTGAAATGCTCCCAATATTTGCTCAGTTAGTAGGATATAGTGACCGAGAAGCCGCAGGAATAAAAAAGAAAATTTTGAATTCTAAAAGTCCTGCTACAGTGGTTGAAGCAATAAACAACGATATTGCAAACACTGTTTTTAGTTCACTGGACGGAGTTGATTATACAGGAAAGACACTGTCTCAAGCAGGGATAGAAGAACTAAGGACAAAGCTTCTGAATTCAAGCTTAGTAAGAAGCGCAACGCCTAATACCGAATATGCGGAAAGTATTATAGACCAATGGATTCAAAGTTCTAACCTTTCCCAAGGCGGAAAGGTATCTCGGAACGCCATGTCAAGCTTGATACAGCAACTCGAGAATGTAGCAGGAGGAACCGGAGTTCTCCAAGATAAACAGCTAGCCGCAGAAGAAAAAGACATGAGAACTAACATTAGTGAAATGAACGAAAATGTAAAAAGGTTAGTAGAAAGAGTTTATTTTGGAGATGGATCCAAGGTATACAATGAACACACAGACGAATATTACGAAGGAGCGTCTGCACGCAGAGACTCTAACAAAAACGGCACTACCAGCAGTGGCGTCTTCTCGGATAAAAGAACGCGAGCAACATAATTTAGCTGAAAGGAATTTTAATCATGGATACTAAATTAAGTATATTAAAATCGAAGCTTAAGGATATTCGCTCAGAGTTATCTGAAATATCAGACAAAATCAACCAATTATATTCACAGCTTGACATAACAATGAAATTCGAAGATATTTCAGAGCTTTTAACGGAAAATCGTAGAAGCTCTTCCAGGGCAAAGCAATATGCGGCAGAGATTGCTCAGATTACACGGTCTGAGCAATCTTCGGATATTAATTATTCTGAGATTAAAAATAATCTTATGTACAGAAGTGAATTTGTCGACGTCAATATTCCTGCTATTATAAATTCTGATAGAACAATCTTAAACATATCCGCTACATTTAAAAACGCAGGGATATCACATAAATGGGGGGATGGACTTTCTGTAAAACTCGAGTGCCTTAATGATTCGTCTCTTAATCAAACTTTTACATATACAGGGAAAGAAGTTGGATATGGCGAAGAATTGATTGCGTCGTTTGATTATAGCTCGCCCATTGACCTGTCAGGTAAGGAGAAAATATTATTAAACTTCATTATTACAGAAGATAGTATAAATATGGGAGAATACAAATATACTATCGAGGTTAGGAGGTAAGAATCATGGCAAGTTCAGAATTTTATGCAAAAAACATTGCTCCTCAATTAAAAATATCATTTTCAAATGCTGATGCCAGAATTGACGAATTAAACGGAATGGTAAAGACTGCAAAAATAAATATCTATACCGATAACTGGTTTTATTCAGGAACAGCTGCTTCTGACTCTGCCAAGATCACTTCGTATAAAAGAATCAATGAAGCAAACAATAGATACAAAAAAAGCGGATATAGCGGCATTCCGTATCATTATATTGTAACGAATGAAACCTCAAAATCACTTGACAATGCATGCATATATAGTGTGTATAATACTTTATATGCTACGCCTTTAAGTGATGAAGACATATCTATTGCTTTGCTTTGCCGTCCTGGAACGAGCCTTGACAGAGAAGACAGAGCAGGTGTTGATACTTTGATAGATAATTTGATTAGTCTTCTTAAATATCTTGTCAGCACAAAAAGAATATCCTTTAGTAATATTGTTTTATCTACTACTGCGCAGAATACAAGCGGTAGAAAATCTGTTAACGGCGCTGATGAATTCATGAAAGAATTTCTCTCTAATGTCACTAACGATGCTGACAAAGATTATAATACAATTGTTGACAGAGACGATATCGACTTTATTGTCGTGGCAGGTCCTTCGAATAGCGCAAAAAGAACTTTAGGCGTCCTGTCAGAGATAATCTGCGGTGAAGTAAGTAATGAATTCATTGATTTTATGAAAGAGCTAAACCCTGACTGTATAAGTTCAAAAGCGACAAAAGACACCGCTTTGCCTATAGGCTCTTTTTTATATATTCCTAATGACACAAGCTTTATGGAATCCGTAGAGGCAGAGCAGGAAGAGAGCGTTATTGACAACACAGCCGAAATCAACAGGCAAAACTTATTGTATATGAATGAATATCTCGATAGGTATAAAAATTACGTTAGTTATATTAATCCTGACCAAATGTATTATGCAAGTGAGACTACAAAACAAAAGGTGAGCACCTCAAGAGGAGGGAAAACCGAACAGGCATGGCAGTATCAAGGCTATGAATTTCCCGGATACCACAATGCTTTCTTGCAATTCGACAGGATTAACTCGAATGAGGAACCTGTATATTTGCACTTTCTTATCTCTCCATCGGATTTTAGTGAATCAAGAAGCAATATAATGAATGATTCCAAAACAATGGGCGGTTGGATTGCTCAGAGATGTGGGCGCTCAGCAATAAACATCCAGTTTAGTGGATATATGCTTGATATTAAATCCCAAATGGAAAGACATGAGTTTTTGGAAAATTATAAGAATTACATCGAAGACTCAAAAGTAGAAGACCAAACTTATGTAAATTATTACAGACAAAAGTTCGTCATTGAGGGACGAGACTACTATGGGCATGTAACTTCTTTGCAATTTTCTAAGAGTGCGCAGATGCCTTTTCTGTACAGATACAATATCACTTTTACAGCTTATAGCGATAAAAAGATATATGATGCTGAATGGGCTCTTCTTGACAGGTCCTTAGTAGACCAAGGGGTAGTATCTAATAAATATTTGTCAGGCATAATAAACGAAATTACCGACGCCATCAACAAGTCTCAGTATGTTACGGAGGAGACTCTTTCAAAGTACGTTGACAAAGATACTGCGGCTTATGAGTATTTGCTTAGTCAAATTCGAAATGCTGCAGGCGACGAACAAATTATTGCTAAGATAACGAATTCTCTTAGCTCATATATTAGCGACCATTGGGCAAAGAAATATCTTGATACATTAATTGATAGTAATGTTGTTACTAATATAGAGGATTGGGGCTATTATGATAATCCGGCTTTAATGTCTCATTGCATAGCATTGTCATATAAAGCTTTGGTCGGGGGAAAAGTTGATACAAGCGGCTACAAATATTGGAGCGAAGCGTATATGAAAAAGTTATATGATGGCGGCTACGTTACTGTAAATACTTACCAAGAATGGCTAGGACAAATTGCGACAGCAGACCCTGAAACGCTGGCTATGCTCCCAAGGTGGATAATAGAAATCGCATTCTATGTAGTGTCTAAGTCGCCTAATAAACCTAGCTATAGAGCAACGTGTAAGGATGCATTAAACAGATTCAATACCGGAGCCGCCGTTATGAATGGTGGATATTATGAAGGCAATGCAAAATATAACACTATATACGAAGCATATTTGGACGCTCTTTGTATATTAAAATTTATCAATACTCCGCAAGAGTGGTCGGATTTTAGCAGCAGTGCAAAAGTAGTAAATGGAAACGCGCTAGCTTTAATAGCAAAGATTGGCGGATATAATGTTAAAGACTAGGAGGAATATCCATGGCAACAAGACAAGAGCATACTTTAAAAACAATACATGACAGGCAGCTTGATATGCATGCCGGATATCTTGTATATTTTGATAATGTATGCATGAATGAATTTATAAAAAGCTATGTTACAAATATCGGTATTTCTGTAGGTATGAGCTCGGCAAGCGTAACAATGCTGTACGCTCCTCAATTTAAAACTATAGATACGATAGACGATTATGGCGGTCTGCTTGAAAGCGAAGACGGTGTACAAAATGGAACCAACCTAAGAATATTCACAGAAAATCCGTTTTCACGAAAATATGAAATTATTTTTGACGGAATAATAAAGGGCAAAAGTTTCGCCCGAAACCCTTATGGCTTTGAACTATCGTTTACTGCCACAGATTATATGTATTGGCTTAACAGAACTGTTATACCCATATCAATTCCTTTTAACGAGAAAGTTTCCAGCGGAGACAGAATCCGCTGGAAAGGACAAGGTATAGATGTTGATAATGTAGATTCCGTAAATATTGTTTCTGCCGGACAGCTAACAGGAAAAACAATAAGCGAATATTGGAATGATACTTTGAAAAAGAGTTTGCTCCAAAATTCTACCATTTTTTCTGACCCAAATACTGTTGCCGTGTTTGATAATGCTATTAACAGAATAGAACTAATGGGAGATATTAATCCTGTCCTCGTTCAACAAAAGATAATTGACCTTGTTCTTACTGCAAATGCTACTTTTGCTGATACCGCATATGTTTCTCTCAATAACGTATCGAGTAATCTTTTAATGGAGTTTTTTCAGGATAAAGACGGAGTTATAAGGCTAAAACCTCCGTTTTGGAATGAACCTGTTCTTAAATCTCATATTATAGATCCTATCATGATAAAAAGCGGCTCAGAAAATACTAACTGGGGCAATCTTTATACGAGAATTATATCCCAAGGCGGAGTAGAAGAATGGCAGGCAGACTCAATTTCGACATCAAGACCCGACTTGCTGACTCCGGTTGGCGTATATGTTGGCAACCTAAAAGACAAGTCAAAGGGACAATGGGCGGATTACCTTAATTATTCGGAAGATTATGTTATATTTAAAGGAGACGGTACGGGATCAAGCGATACAAGCGGAGCGGTTGGAGGAAAGGTCGGCAACAGCAACGCAGAACGAACGGTATACGCTTTCCTTACAAAAACAGCAGGACTAAATAGAGCTGTTACCTGCGGCATTATGGCAAATATAAACCATGAAAGCGCCTTTAATGTGTTGGCGCTAGGTGATAGCAGCACTAGCCACGGATTATGTCAATGGCATAATACGAGATTTTACAATAGTAATGGCGGCGAATGGCCAAAAGATACGTCTTTGACTGCTTTTTGTACCGCCAAAGGCTATAACTGGAAGACCATAGAAGCGCAGCTTCAATATTTAAAATGGGATATTTCGTCAAAAGGAAGTCATCCGCTTGATTTTTCAGGCTGCGGAAATAACGTACAGGGAGCTCGCAAAGCTGCGGAAAAATTCTGCAGAGAGTATGAAGTTCCTGCAAATTTGAATAATGAGGCGGCATCTAGAGCAGATTTAGCCGAAGAATATTATAATAATTTTGATGAAACAGGAAGTACGTCTGCATCCGGATATCAGACTCCGTTCCCGGGGAAAAGCTATCGTATTTCATCTACTTTTGGTTATAGGCAAGACCCTACTACCGGAGAACAGCATAAAATGCACAACGGTATTGACATCGCAGCAGGTTTAGGGGTAGAAATATCTGCTTGCAAATCTGGCTCTGTAACCGTTGCGGCAAATGGAAATAACGGCGGTTGGGGAAATTATGTTGTTATAAATCATGGTGACGGAATAGAAACTTGGTATTGTCATTGTAATGTCTTGTTTGTAAAGGTTGGACAAAAAGTAACAACAGGGCAGGCAATCGCACAAGTCGGCAACACCGGGAAGTCAACAGGACCACACCTGCATTTAGGATTTAAGGTTAATGGCTCGTGGCAAGACCCATTAAACTATATTAGTGTTTAATTATAATTACAGAGGTGAATAAAAATGGCTGAGTCTACACGTCAATGGAGTTTTTTTAATAACGCTACTTTGGGATTTATAAATAGGTATACTGTGGGAAAAAGGGATAACCTTGGTATTTTGGATCTTACTTATGCTCCATACAAACAAGCTCAAATAATAGATGAATGGGAGACAGTTGACGACCCGAGATTATCTCCGAATTTCGGCTCATTATACGAACCATTCCCATATAAATCAAAAGGAATAAATACCGGTAAGTCAATATATTTACCCTATTACGAAAAAATTTCCGGTGACTATAATGCATTTATATGTGTAGCTAAAAAAGATTACGGAAATGTCGGAGATATACTTTTAATAACTTATGAGTACCAAACAAGTGATGGCAGTCAAAAAAGCAAAAGCATACATGCTATTATAGGTAAGCACATGGAAGATATTGATACTTCAAATCCTTCTGTTAAAGGTATAGGCTGGGAACAAGGCAAAGAATATGTCGTCTCGCTAGTTGTTGAAGTTGGGTTTAGCGGAAAATCTTGGCTGGATAATATACGTGAACGTTTTTTTGAAGGAAAAACAAACTATCAGACCTGTAACATAACTTCGATGGCATGTGTAGGATCTGTTAATAGCGAGGAGGAACCTCAAAAAGGCTCATCTTCGTCTGCTGTTTCTGATTTTCTCCTTCAGCCATCCGAGGATGAGAGAAAGTATGGTATTAATATTTACGAGGCGTCACAGCAGCTTATAAGGTTTTCTACCTCTGACGGCGTTACAGGCTCTCGTGGAGGCAGTGCACTACCGGCGCTTAAAAATTATTCTATTTTTTTGTATTACCTTCTTAATTCTCAGGTACTTACTGCGAACTATCTCTTAGTAAGTATGCCATGGCTCCGCCCCGGATTTAATGTATGGGTAGACCCTTTATATAGCGATACTGTTTATTATTTACAAGAGGTACAACATCAAGGCGACCCGGTAAGCGGAGCGTCCACATCGGTATCTTTAATATGCGGACGTCCGAGAAGCTCATATGTTAACGACCCGAATTCTTTTGGTTCAATTAAAAGCGCAAATGATAATGTGTTTGTTAATACTATCAATGACGACCAAAAAGTTGCAGGGTCAAATGGTGACGGTCCATGGGGAAGATATGTAGCGGACGCAGCTGATTTTAATAATATAAAAACTGCCACTGAAGAATATTACAGCCACGAGATAGAGGGCACTACTCATGCAACAGAGAGCAGTTTTCATAAAGAATTATATGTAAATGGGAGAAAAAATGCCCCCATAAGCTCGAATGTGGATTCTTCAAAGATATTTAACGGCGAATATACTGCCAGCGAAATACAGGCGAAATTAGACAGTATTTATTCGTCTGCTCCGCAAGTTGTTAAAGACAGAGTTGCGAAACTTAACAACGCAGTTACGGAAGCAAGAAAATATATTGAACTTCACTACGATAAAGAAACGAAGGTGTAATAGATGCTTAGCAATAAATCTGATATAGTAAGGAGCATGACTCCGAGAGAAACAAGCGAAGCGCTTATATATGCATGCAGAATACAAAACATAAATCCTAAAACGCTTTCTGCCGATATATATATTCCTCAGATTAACAGGTCCTATTACGGCGTATATATCGGGGAGGGCATACTCGGCGCAAATTATAGAAGTGGCGGCTTACCTGACGCTACGTCAGAGGGGCTTGTTGCACTATACAGTAAATCAGGAACTCCTGTTATACTTGGCTATATTCCACCTTCTTCATTTAATGCCGGAAATGAAAAGTTCGAATATATTGATGCCGGAGAATATCAAAATATGTCAAGCGGTAAAGCTTTCGCAAAGTTTGATAAGTTTGGCACAGCACATATAGGCAGCGCCGGAGTAGGAAGTAGAGTTTTTAAATCAGATGGGGGCGTGTATGATTATCACCTAAACTGTACTGATATTTCAAATTTATCAAAAAAAGAATTGATAACCGACAGTAAAGATGGTATAATATCTATATACGAAAAAAAAGAATTATATGAAAAATCTGATATTAAAACATATTCTGCTGATGAAATAAAAGAGAATATGACAGCTATCGAGCCTTTAATTGTAGACAGTGCAAAAAAGATTACAGAAGACTTGTTTGGACAATACGGAATATTTAATGAACTGTCCGGATTGATAGAGGCGGCTGTAGCATTAAAAGATTTTTCGCTTGAATTTGAAAACTACAAGAAAAAAACAGATGCGGCGAAAATATCTTATTCGGGACTGTCTGTAAGTACCGAATATTTCGGAAATGATGTTTTTAGCATTAACGTTTCTGATGAAGAGGGAAATTTAGTCTCAGGAATAAAATTTACCAAAGACGGAGCGGAACTTACAGGAACATGGAAATCATAGAGTAAAGGAGAAAAGTTATGGATACTTCTCAAAGAGAATTAGAGCTTATAAGAAAGGTTCAAAGAACCAATGATGTCTTTGCCATGAAAGAGCTTTTGAGGCTTTTTAGAGGTACAATACAAAAATGTATCAGAGAAGCTAATCTAGGATTTGTTATGGACGAAGCTACTGCTGTTGCTTATGCGGAAAACATAGTAAGACACGCTCTTAAAGAAAACTTCGATCCAAGCAAAAAAACAAAGCCGAATACATTTATAACGAATACTCTGAATAATAAGCTTAAGACATTAAAATACGAGCGTATTAATATGTCTTCGAGAATGAGTACAGACCTTGCCATGAAAGCCATGTATATACACAATGCAGAGCCGGCTTTAAAGAGAATGGGTATTGAAAACCCGACCGACCAGCAAATTCTTGATTATATTAAAAAAGATTTGGGGAAGAGTCCTAATTTAAAAAAGGCCGAGGTAAAAAGAATAAGGTCTTTGGAGCGTGAAGAGCTTGACGGGAACAGGTATATAAGCCAAAACGTTGAAGGAAGCTCGAAAATGTCTCTTGCAGATACGCTAAATGTTCAGAAGATATCTGCTCAGGATATGCTTGAGAGAAAATTCTTCGAGAACAAAGTGGAACGCGTTATAGGAAAGCCGAACTATTCTGCTAATGAACGAAAGTTTATAAGAATGATGTATGGAATTGGCATATATAAGAACAATCAGGCAAAGAATATCCACAGAGCCGCTCTTGATTCCGGTTTAACAGACGCTTCGGCGAGAAGAACTCTCGACAAACTCAAGAAGGAGTTGGATGTTTAATGATAACATTTAATGATGCATCGAGCCTGTCACCTCATTTTAGGGATGTATGCAAAAAAAGCATAGGTCTGCTACGATTTTGTAGTCCTGTTAATATAGTTAGCCTAAAAACCTCTTCTGTCGATTTAAAGGCAGAAATTTTAGCAAATATATCGAACCTCACCGCAAAGCTTAAAATGTATACGGATATTATAATAAAAGAACAGGAGCAAGAGCTTTTTCCTTTATTTAATTCTATCTTAAGCGGCATAACAAAAGCTAACACTCCGGCTATCAAGTGCGAGAATACAATGTCTTTAGCAAAATCAAGAATAGAAAGCGCGGTAAGACAAAGAATAAGTACTGAGGATAGCGGTATTATAATCTCTGATTACAAAAGTGAAATTAAGAACTATTTAAACGAGCCTATGTTTAGAGATGCAGAAGCGGCATACGATATATTTGATATGATAATAAGTATGAATACCGACCAATCTGTTTTATCGGAAACAGTAAACCGTTTAAAAAATTCTTCTGTAAGATTTACCTCAAAGCATTATAATATAGCTTTAAGAATAAAGTCTTTGATTGAAGATTTTTTGCTTAAATATGAGAATATTGTTGCGATAGAAGACGCTTGCGATATGGCTCTTGAAATAGGCAAGACTTATAAAAACGATCCAAATGCGCTTGCAACATTTCTCGATAAAAATATGTATGATATAACCGGTGAAATCAGAGAAATATATAAAAAGTTAAAAGTATAAGGAGGAGCCTATGTTTGAGCCAAGAGTAATATACGCGTGTAATCATTACGTAGTGGAAAATTTCAACGAAGCAGCGTCTTTGGCTGTCTCAAGCGGTGAAACAATTGATGACGAGCTATATAGAAGAAAAGATATTCTGTTTCCAAATTCTTCGTTTGATAAAGACGGGATAATAACGGTAAATTCTATTGAATGTATAGAGGCTCTCGGCGAAGAAGACGGCAGTCTCCAATTCTCTGTAAACTGTAAAACATATCTAAGAGGAGAACATTTTGAAATAGGCTATGAAATGAAAGCTTCGGAAGAGAAAGAATTTCAACAATATGTTTACATAAAATGGCTAAAGGGAAATTTTGAACTTCCCAACTTATATTCTGCCGAAGTTGGATATACGAGAACTATAAGCCAGCTTTATAAAGAAGATGAGTGCCCAAGATGCAATGCCGACGGCTGGTACGTCGGAGTATTTGAAAGCGGAAACGTAAATCCCAGCAAAGTCAAAAGCAAAAATAAGCTTGTGCAGACATTTTTAAAATATATTTATACAAGAAAAACCGAGACAGGATATGGCTCAAGGATGCTTGATATTCCGGGTAAATATGACCTTACGGATACAGAATTTGTTAATACTTTAATTCGTGACGAAATCATGTCTTTCAAAGATTATTATACTGATAAGGTCAGCGCTATGATGCTTAAAGGATATAGCTTTGATGACGGGGAAATAATGAAGGGTATGAGCGTTTCAGATATTGAAATTGATACCGAAACTCTTAAAGTAAAAGTTACAGTTACTTTCTTAACTGCAGATGGTAAAAAAAGCGGCGTAGATTTAATGGTCGCAACTTTATAACGGAGGGATAAAAATGGCTACGGATAATTCTATAAATGTACTTGACATTGAAACCTTTGTGAGGCAGTTCATGGTTGAGCAAATCAAAAAAACTCAGCCTGAGCTTGACACAGGGGAAAATTCAAGTTTTGACGATATTTTCGTAAAGCCCATGATTGCCGTTGCATCGCAAATGATGCAGGCGATAAGTTTAGTCGAATATCGTACAAATCTTAAATATGCTGACAAATTAACTGATGATCAGGTCAGCGACATCGGAATAAATAACTATAATGTAGCGAGAAAATCCGGTGAAAGGTCACATGTTATTCAGACCTTTTCCTTTAGTGAAATCAGCGAGAATGGGTTAACTATCCCTGCCGGCGTAGTCGTTACCAGTGATGACGGCTATGCATTCTATACTGCTTCGGAGGAATATTTTACAAAGTCTGCTCTGCTTTCCGGATATGATAACGCAAGTAAGCAATACAACGTAACAGTTACAATGTATGCACAAAATACCGGCTCAGATTATAATAAAGGTGCAAATACAATTAATACTTGTCAGACAAACTTTAATTCAGCATTGGTGTCTACAACAAATATGTCTGCCGCAATAGGTGGGACAGACACCGAAAGCATAGCCGATTATGTAGAAAGAATGAGAACATATTATGCTTCTCAGCACTTAGGATGTAAGCCCGGTTATGAACTCTTTATCTTAAACCTGTTTTCTACATTAAAGGATGTTAAGGTTATAGGTTATGGCGACGTAGGCATGGAAAGAGATACAATAAGTTATATCCCCGCCGATAAAATCGTTGATGGCGCATTAGTTGAGGGGTTCGACGCCGAAAGAGATATTGTGACGCGTCATATAGGCGGCTGTGTTGACATTTACGTTAAAGGCAGTGAATACAAGCTTATATCTCAAAATATAACCTCAACATCGAGATTTTTGCTTATTAATAAAGAAATCAGGGAGTTTAGTGAAAGCGGAGAGGCTCTCACCAGTGCAAAAGATACTTACGGAGATACTTATACTTGTACAGTGCATCATATTACAGGCTCCGAAATCGAATCTTTAAACGGTAAAACTCTGATTGTTATCGGAGATAAAGACTTCACCGAAGCGAGAAGTGTAAAAGTAGAATACACAATTGAAGACGGAGGAGAAGGTGTTGAGGTTGCTGAGACTTATCTTATAGACCCGGCTTATGAAACTCAGGTAGAGTCGCCTTTATCTCAGGAAATAGTCTCTGCGACATATACCGACATTGACGGGAATTCATGGGGGAGCGAGGCTTACCTTGCGTGGAAGAAAATATTGTCCACAGCAGGGGTAACAGGCGTTTCTGAAACTACAATGTCAAATGAAGACTGTACCATAATCAGACATAAGACTTCCGGCGAAGAAATTACCGCAGATACAGAATTTGCGGAATACTATATCGGCTCAACTCAAGAAAAAAATGCCGTAATTCTTTCTCCATATCTTCCGAATACCTATGTTCTCAATGAATCTTACAGCGGAAACGGAGGCAGCGTTCAAGTTACAACATCATACAATGTTACTTTAAATAAGCTTTCTGCTTCTTTGACGGATGACGGAAACAGGATTATTACCGGAGATATTTTAGTTAGAGAGGCAAACACTACTCCGGTAAGCGTATCCGTAGAAATTGAACTTTCTGACGATACAGGGCTAAGCGAGCTTCGGAGAAGTCAGATACATTCGGTTGTATCAGAAATATTTGACGAAGCTGCTGTGGGCGGTACGATAGAACAATCTGATATTGTCGGAGAACTCTATTCCAACAATCTGACAAAATCGTATATTAAATATATTAGACTACCTCTTAAAGTATTCAGCAAGAGTTCTGAAGTGGAAACCGGAGTAAAGCCCGACTATATATCTGCGGACAGTAACTCATATCTTGTCTTAAAAGATTTTTCAGTATCAACAATTTCTGAAGCAGAATCGGAGGGATAAAAATGACTAATTTTTACGAGGACTACTCCTTTAGCCCTGAAGATTTTGAAATAATTTCGAATTTACTGGGCGAAACCATGCAGAATTTAACGGATTACATTACTCCTTTAAATGATTTGCGCATAAATCGTCAGTTAGAAGATTTCAGAATAATTCCGATTCAGTATCTGGACATATCGTCTGCTCTTTATGATGTCGGAGGTATTTTTAACTCAGAAGAATTAAAAGCATGGGAAACGGCTGATAAGAATTCTAAGGTTGACATGTTAAACAGTAAGGGGAAGTACATAAGGTTAGTCGCTGACAGAGGTTTCCCGAGTGAGTCAGGAGATATGCCTGAGCAATACGATATTATAAACTTCAGACTTTACGATCCGAATGGTGTACGTCTTGTCCATAATACAGATTACATTTATAAAAACAACTGTATTTATCTTTTAGATTATGCTTCTTGGGATATAAGAAACGGACAGTATTTTAAACTTGAAGACATAGCTATAGACTTCAATACAACTACGGACATGCTCGGAAAAAATCTTGAACTCAAGCATCGCCCCACCAAAATGTCAAAATCCGAATTCAATGAGATAATGAGGATTTTGACAATAGCCATGTTAAAGGGTGGTACTGTGGCAGGGGCAATGGACGGTCTTACCGAGCTTAACAACGGCAGTTCCGACGGCATAAAAATTGTCGATAAGCTCAGGGATACTTACAGTGTTAAATCGAAATGGAAAAAGCTCCCCGGGCCTAACGACTACTCTCCTTTTGACTTTGTTATATACTACCCCGCATATTTCAGTGAATATAAGGTCGAATTGTTAAAATGCTATTTCGACAAAGTAAAACACGCCTATACAAAATATACGGAGCTCGCATATGACTATCACGAAGAAATTTATAATGGTCTTTTAGCTGATGATTGGTGGGATTCTATACTTCGCCCGTTTATTGATACCAAAGGTTATGCCGCCGTTGAAGGAGCAGATAAAATTCTTTATCATGTTGTTGCAGATACATACTATATGAGAGACGAGAATGATAACATCATTCTCGAAGCACATCTTGAAACAGATCTTGACCCTATCCCCGTCATGAGTATCGGTGAGAATAATATTCCTGTTACAAAAGAAACTGTGCAAAAAGCTATCTTAGAATCTTATTTCGAAGATAGATTCCAACAGCTGCTAGAAAGTGTTCCTGATTCTTACAAAGATATTTCTTCTATATCGAATCAGGAAGCCGAAAGCTCCAGATTTGCAATTAACCAAGCGCTGACAAATGATTGGTACTCAAGAACAGGATATAACATGATTCTTAACTGATTTTAAAGAAATATTGCGTGCTCATATTGATTTTTAAGAAATATAAGTGTATAATAATATTAATAATGATACGTGAGGAGGAAAATGTGTAATGGATATTAATTTCACAGAAAATTTTCGCCAGAATTCTCATTGGATAACAGGCGAAGTACACGATATTCTTATCGATAAATACGGTAACAGGACTCCCCTTCCTGTAGACCACAACCTTGTTGTAAATACTTGCAGTAATCTAATTGCCGCTTTTATGAAAGGTGATGAAACTGCGGGTATTAAATATTGGGGAATTGGAGGATATAAGTCCGGCGAGACCGGAGACGCTACTCCGTTTACTTCTCCGGCAAGCACTGATAATAAGCTTAAAAGAGAGATTTATCGTCAGGAAATAGTAAAAGACAATATAGTTTTTGTGACTACTGACAACACAGTAACTGACGTTGTTACAAACAAATTGAAAGTGACTATAATCGTACCGTATACTGCGGCAAACGGAACATGGCATGAATTCGGACTGTTCGGCGGTAGCAGTGCTACAGGAGATGCAGATACAGGCATTATGATTAACCGAAAGGTTCACGATCCTATAATTAAGAGTGCAAACCTTCAGGTTGAAAGAAATATTATTTTTACATTCTAAGAGAGGAGAGAGGAATAAATGTCATTCCCTTCAGAATTAAATTTTTCTCCGGACTACGAGAATGTTGATAACTATACACCAACGTATCAATTTGACAGTGTTTTATTTCCTAAAAATGCTCCTTTGCTCGCACAGGACCTTAATGAACTGCAAAAGGTTTTGAGCGCAGCAATTTCTCAATTTAATTCGGCAATCGTATCTGATGGAGTTATTCCCTTATCTTCGAATTGGTATGAATATACTGATTCGAACTTGAAATTTACAGGAGCATTTAACCTTGTATACGGCGGAAAGATGTATTACTGCGATTTATCAAACTGTACCTATGCAGTTTCTAGCTTAAACAGTAATGTTTATATCAAGCTTATTGTTAAGCGCATTATTGACTCGAACAGTGAATTGTATTTATATGGCAATATAATTAAGCCGCAAGAGATAGATAATTATCTAAAGGACAATTTTGCGGCATTCGGAGGAAAAGAAATTTCCAACAGAAACATTACTATTCTTTCAGACGTATTCATCGGAACAGAGCCTACGGATTATAGTCTCCCGGAAGATATATCGGGAAGCGGAGGAACCGTTGAATATGTAAAAATCGGAGGATTTGCCGGAACAACGGTATTTCAGCCCAACTGTTCCCTTTTAAAGATACCTATTTCACAACCGATAACCGAGGACCTTTTCTCCGGAATAATGCCTGTAGAAAAAGGAGGAACAGGAGCGGCAACGCCTGCTGAGGCTATGAAGAATTTAGACACCGTAGTATACGCACAAAGCGACGACGGTGCAGCTTATACGGCAACTATAGACGGCATAACCGCTTTATATGTAGGCATGAAAATAACACTTAAAGTTGCAACAACAAGTACAAGTGTAACCCCCACCCTTAACATTAATGGACTAGGGGCGAAGTATATTCGCATGAGATCTTGGGAGGCATCAAACTCATACGTTACTAATATGCCTGCTAGCTGGCTCTCATCAGACGGAATCGTCCAATTAATATATAGCGGCACAGCGTGGTTTGTTGATAGTGCTAACGCTCCGGGATATCAATTTTCTACTACTGACCTTACTGCCGGAACAAGTCCTCTGGCAACCGGAAAAATGTATCTTGTTTATGAATAAAGGGGTGATACTATGGCAAAAGGTTGTTATGTCGGCGTCAATGGTGTTGCAAGAAAAGTAAAAAAAATATATGTCGGCGTAGATGGTATCGCTCGCAAGGTAAAAAAAGCATATATTGGCGTTGGCGGAGTGGCAAGACTATTTTGGAGAAGAGAGCCTTCTTATTATGGAACGACCTCTGTTTTAAATGAAGGTAGAGGTCGTTTAGCGGCTACAACAATAGGCGATTATGCTATTTTTGGTGGAGGATTTGCGTATATAGACTATGGTAACTCTAACAAAGAGTGCAGTACGGTGGACGTTTATGGCTCGTCCTTAACTAAGGCAGTGGGAGCTTCTTTAAGCCACGCCAGGTCTGACTTAGCAGCTACGACAATAGGCGATTATGCTATTTTCGGTGGAGGCGATGGAAACGGAGGTGCTGTGGATACTTACAACTCATCTTTAACGCACGCTACAGCAACTGATTTATCTTACCCTCGGTACCGTTTAGCGGCTGCGGCAGTAGGCGATTATGCTATCTTTGCCGGCGGAACTCCATCCGGTGGAAACTTGACAAGGCGCGTAGATACTTACAACTCATCTTTAACGCACGCTACAGCAACTGATTTATCTGACCCTCGGGCCTATTTAGCGGCTGCGGCAGTAGGCGATTATGCTATCTTTGCCGGCGGATACTATGATCCGACTAACTACTATACTACATCAAAGGTGGATACTTACAACTCATCTTTAACGCACGCTACAGCAACTGATTTATCTTTAGACCGAGAAGAGTTGGCGGCTACAGCAATAGGCAATTATGTTATTTTTGCCGGAGGTCATAGAAAGAGAAATGGTATTGATAATTTATGCAACACGGTAGACATTTATAATACATCCTTAACAAGAACAGTAGGAACTTCTCTGAGTCAGGCTAGAGCCGATTTAGCGGCTACAACAATAGATGATTATGCTATTTTTGCAGGCGGAGACTTAAGCTACTATGAGTCATCAAACGTTGTAGATATTTATGATACGTCATTAACTAAAACAATAGGGGTTTCTTTGGATCAAACTAGGAGATGTCTAGCGGCAGCTACCACGGGGGATTACGCTCTCTTTGCAGGTGGGTTATACGATATTAGTGTGGCAGCTTATAACAGCGACACAGTTGATGTTTATACAATTTAAAAATATATAAGGAGATGGAAAAAATGAAAAAGTATGCAATTTGGAACAAGAAAGACAAGATTATTACACCAATCGGCGAGGTACTGTCTGCCGAAGAATGGATAGCGCGTTATCCTGTAGCCGGACTTGATAACATTACGGTATTGTGTGCGGCAGGGGAAATTAATGGTGCTTTCTTTGGTACGTTAGGACAAATGGTACAGATGTATGAAGCTCAAGGCGCAGACTTCTCTGCTTGCAAAACTGACGAGGAAAAGCTTGCGGTTATTGAAGCATTTGAAGATGCCAGAAATAATCCTGTAGACGACGGTACCGTTTCCAACGAAGAATTAACCGCAGCTTCTCTTGCCAGCATTGCGGCAAGTCTTGAGTATCAGAATATGCTAACACTTGAAGATGCAGAGGAGGTTAAATAATATGAGTTTCGAAAGAGTAAAATATAATTATGACGCAGGCTTATGGAGTAAGCCTATGGTAAAAATGGCTGTAAAGAAAGGCGTTATTACCAAAGAACAATATACCGAAATTACAGGCGAAGAATATAAATAGTGTAAGCTTTAAACCAAAAAACAAATCTGCGATGAGGTGCAAGTAATATGGAAAGAAAATTTGGAAAATTAAAAAGAAAGATCGGAAACGAAGTCTATGAGACTGTTCCTTTTGTAACTTCTCAAGATATTTTTACATCTGAAACCGGGACAAAATATGATGGGCAGAATCTTAATGTTGTAATCGGTGATTTGCTGAACGGATTTTCAAATGCTGCAACTGCGGATTTGACCAATGTAGACAACGAAGTATTTAAAGCAAAGGCTAAGGAAGCTGATGTTTCAGGTTTACCTGATTATACTTCTGAAAATGATGGGGAATTTTTAAAAATAGTTAATGGGATTCCCACATGGGTATCCGTTACTAGTGCTGAGGAGGTGAGCTATTAATGGCATATCCTATTTTAGCTCCACAACAAACATGGTATACACGTGGCAATTCAACCTCAGGTAGGAGTACTTTTACTGCAATTAATATTGTTGACAGTTATACGCCTACTGGAGACGAAACTAAGACATGGGATGCTTCCGCTGCAAAAGACGGAAGTATCACATGCTATATAAGCGGAACAACTTTGATTATAGCAGGTAACGGTAGTGGGAAAATTGCGTTAAATGCCGATACAAGTTTTTGTTTCGGTGAGTTTGAAAATGTTACCGCATATACAGGGTTAAATTTATTAGATACTTCTAGTGTTACTACTATGTTGAGTATGTTTATGAATAATCATTCTGTCCAATCTATTGATTCAGCTTCTTGGGATTTATCTAATGTTACTGATGTACGGCAAATGTTTTTTGACTGTTGGGAATTAGTTTCGATTAATACTTCTAATTGGAATATGTCATCTGTTACTAATATGCGGCTTATGTTTTATCGGTGTTACAAGGTGAATTCTATTGATACTTCTAATTGGAATACATCATCTGTTACTAATATGGAGTATCTTTTTTACATGTGCATTGCTCTTACTTCTCTTGATGTTAGTAATTGGAATGTAAGCAATGTAACTAATATGTGCAATATGTTTGCTGGTTGTAATGCTCTTACTTCTCTTGATGTTAGTAATTGGAATGTAAGCAATGTAACCGATATGCAGGGTGTGTTTAACAGATGCAAAGCTCTTACTTCTCTTGATATAAGTAGTTGGAATGTAAGCAATGTAACCAATATGAAATGGATGTTTTGGGAATGTTCTGCACTTACTTCTCTTGATATAAGTAGTTGGAATGTTGAAAAAGTAACTAATATGGAGTATCTTTTTTACAAATGTTCTGCGCTTACTTCTCTTGATATATCCAATTGGGATATTGGAAAAGTAACTAATATGAGCCATATGTTTGCTAATTGTAATGCTCTCACTTCTCTTGATATAAGTGAGTGGGATGTTGGTAATGTAACTAATATGCAGGGTATGTTTGAAGATTCTGCTCTTATTTCTTTGGATGTAAGTAAATGGAATACCAGTAATGTAACTGATATGAGTTATCTGTTTAATATGTGTTCGGCTCTCACTTCTCTCGATGTAAGTAATTGGGACGTTAGTAAAGTAACTACTATGTTAGGTATGTTTAATGATTGTACTAAACTTGCTGCTTTAAATGTATCTGCATGGAATACTGGTGAAGTAACTCGAATGGACTATATGTTTGCTGGTTGTAGAGCACTTACTTCACTTGACGTGAGCAATTGGGATGTAAGCAAAGTAACTAATATGAGTACTATGTTCCAGAGTAATGAGTCATATACGGCATCAATGAAAATTACCGATCTAGATATATCAAAATGGGATACATCATCTTGTACAGACATGTCTTTCATGTTTTACGGCTTTAACAATAACGGAACTTTAGACGTTTCTAACTTGAATACTTCTAAGGTTACTAATTTCGATCATATGTTTGCTCATAGTCATCTTGCGGGACTTGATGTTTCGAAATGGGATACGTCATCGGCTGTAAATATGGATGCTATGTTCCATAGCACTTTTAATACATTTTATGACGTTAGTGGCTTTGATACTTCTAAAGTTCAGCATTTTGCTCAGATGTTTGAAAGCTGTGTCTATTTGAAATCTATTAAAGGACTGGAGAATTTTGACACTTCCAAAGGTGTGTCATTTGATGAAATGTTTAATAATTGTCAAAGCCTTAAGAAGCTTAACCTTTCGAGTTTTAATACGAAATCAGCAAAAGACAATGTTACTGTAAGTACAAATGGACACAAGAGTAGAACTCTTTTTAACATCTTCAATGGTTGCACTTCCCTTGAAGAAGTAACATTTGGAGAGAATTTTAGCTTTAACGGTGACGGTACGACTACTGTTGCTGCTAATGTAGGGGTGTTGCCTACTCCGAGCAAAGATAAAATTCCTTACGCTAACGGAAAATGGTATGATGTAAATGGAAACGGATATTTAGCAAAAGATATACCAAGCTGCACAGCAATGACTTATTATGCATCAAAATCTGTTCTTTATAAAGATGGTTTGATAACTCAATATGGTGCAATCGCTGATATTGCTGAAGCATTTCGAGATAAATTAGGTAGTTCGGATGAATTAACTCTGAGTGGAATGGTAACATCGGTATCTGATGTATATGAAGCGGGGCAATCATCAATGGTAGATGAAAGCAAAATCATTGAAAAAACCGTATCTGGTGCATCTATCTCATTAAATGATGTTTCGGAAATTCCGCATAGCGTTGCGTGTAAGGTTAGTGGAGTTGATGACCTAACAAGCGTGAAAGTGACGAAGTATGGGAAGAATTTGTTTGATGGTAGTAGTACTGAGCCAAATGGATGTTACTTAGTAAATGATGGAACTATAGCAACAGGTGGTAGTGCAAATTTAAGAACAACAGATTATATTTCAATTCCTAATGATACTACCGCTCTGACTTTTTCATATAATGGTGATAGTATGAAATTGCCAGCATTATGTTTATATGACGAAGATAAAAATTATATAACTGGTCAGAGTTTTGATTCAAGACAAGTTATAACCATAGATGTTCCTTCAAATGCAAAGTATGTAAGGCATTCATATAGAACTACAAATACTAATATACAACTTGAGCTCGGCTCTGCAGCGACATCGTACGAACCCTACAATGGACAGACACTTACGCCAAACGCAGACGGAATAGTCGAAGGAATGACAAGCATTTCGCCATATATGAAAATATTCACGAACAATGCGAGTGCAACTCTTGAAGTAACTTATAGAAAATCATGGGGTATGCAATCCGAATATGATAGGTTTTGGGATAATTTTCAGGCTAATGGCGGTAGACGCTATTATGGCTATGCTTTTGCAGGAACTTGTTGGAATAATAAAACATTTAAGCCTAAATACCCTGTAATAGTTGGCGGCGCAACTTGTATGTTCTATGAAGCCTCTAACATAGTAGGCGATATTACCAATATAACAATCGACTTTTCAACATGCAATAATTTTGGCAATGCGTTCTGTTATGCATCAAAGATAACAAAAATTGGGGAAGTTGACACGCGAAACGCTACTGATTTAGCCGGGATGTTTTTTGGATGCTCTGCTCTTGAAACAATAGATATGTTGAAGCTAAAAGAAGATGGCACATCCCAAAATTTAACAACTTCATTTAACGGTTGTACGTCTCTTAAGAATATTTCCCTTACCGGATATTTACTATACAATGTGGATTTTAGCTCCGCAACGTTATTAACGCATGATAGTCTGATGAATATAATAAATAGTTTGTATGGTTACCATTATATCAACAATCAACATTTTGTCAATGATATTTTTGGTCAAA